>JAESFM010000112.1_pt1 | contig 35533 bp, 46 predicted proteins | sample 9266171 | NCBI WGS metagenome assembly JAESFM01 (sample SAMN14505069, study PRJNA617099) | algae metagenome | isolation source: Hassallia sp. WJT32-NPBG1 and co-occurring heterotrophs from well developed... | place: USA: Mojave Desert, Joshua Tree National Park, California | collected 2006-06-22 | reverse complement strand
CTGCTCAAGGTTTGCGGTTGGAAGGGTTGCGCGGTTGCTCTCGGTCGCGCCTGCGAGAAGAACAGCATGGAACTGAGCAAGACGAAGCTGGAAGGCGGCGATTGGACCTACAAGGCGGTCGCAAAGGCAGCCTGATCGACCATGACGCGGGGCTTCGGCCCCGCTCCTTCCTTCTCTCACAGGAGTGCGGCGAGTTATGGCAACGATCGACCAAATCCTACAGGACGTGTACGGCGTCACCGTTTTCAACGCGCCGACGATCACGCTCATATGGGCGGCCGAGTTCATGGCGAAGCGCGACGGCGTCGAAGTCGCCAAGGCGGAACTGAGCGAGGCGAACCGACGACGAGAACGAGCGGGGAAAGGACTGGCCCACCTTGAGTTCGGGCACCCGCTCTTTTGAACGCCAGACGGGCGAGGCTTCGGTCTCGCCCTTTCGCGTTGCGCGATCATGGCGTCAGCTTGCCCCTGACGAGATCGTTGTAGATCGAGACGACGGACTTCGCGCTCCTCTGGTTCCAATCGCTTCGAAGGAGGATCTTCTGCATATGCTCCGCGATCCGGCTATCACCGAGTTGCAAGTTGACGTGCGGCAAGACCTTCATGCGGGCGAAGTCACGCGGGAAGGCGTCGAGGATCGGCTGCTTCTGGCGTGGCCGGTTGACTTGGTTCCAGGTCGTTCCCAGGAAGGCGGCTCGCATGGCGTCGCTCAGGTATGGCAGGGCAATCGTCTTGCCATGCTTGGCGGCCAGCCATTCGTGGAGCGGACGTTGAGCGTATCCAGGAGATCGGTACAGGCCCAGGCGAAACTCATCGATCCGGTCGCGGTAGTGGATCATGCCTTTCTTGCTGATGCAGAAATGACCGTCGGCGCCCATGCCGGACGCGACGACGTCTTCCTCTACGGCTGCATAGACATGGAGCATGGGCCAGCCGCATTCGAAGTCCGTCTTTTTCTCAACGCGCTTCGTTCTCGCCAGCTCGTAGAGATCGCGCTTCAAGGCCGGGAGATCGCGCGGCAGGAAGACGGGAACGAAGCGAACGCCGAACGCCTTGGCGTTGCGACGGGCGAGCGCGAAGTCTGTGCTCATATGGTTGTCGAGCATGAAGCTATAGGCCGTCACGCGCTTGCCCAGCTCCTGGAGGGCGAAGAGGATCGAGGCGCTGTCGATACCGCCGGACAGGAGAAGACCGACACTCTCGCCCTCGATGCGGCCCAGCTCGCCCAGGAGGATCGAGCGGACGTCGGGCTTCACCTTCATGGCTCGTATCCCGCCTGGACCTGATCGACACTCGAAACGTCGAGGCCGGTCGAGACCTTTTCCGGTTGAAGCGCACATGCCTCGAAATCCGCGGGACCGGTCGAGACCTGATCCGGCGCTGGCACACGTGCATCAAAGTTTTCGAGGCCGGTCGAGACCTGGAGGGCATCGCTCGACTTGATGCCGGTCGAGACCTTGCGCAGCACACCGTCGCGGACCGCCGCCGCTATGTGCGACATCATGACGGGCGGGACGGCGCGGCCCATACGTTCCCATTGTTGCTTGAAATTTCCCAGGAGCTGGAAGTCGTCAGGGAATGAGCAGATCCGGCGGACCTCCGCTATGGTAAAACTCTCCGGCCGGTCGGGGTGGTAGTAGTCGCAGGTTCCGCCGCCACGCGCCAGGACGGTAGGCGGTACGCGGTCCCAGGCGAGGCGCGTCTTCGTCATGCCGCTGGTTGCCCCAGGCTCCACGATGGCGTGACCTTCATCGAGCGTGCGGCCCGGTTTGGTGTGTCGCCACCATTCGGTCATGCGCGGTGACAGGCCCTCGCGGAAGCCCTCGGTCGAGCAGCCAGCCAGGGCGTCGCGCAGGGTGTAGTAGTAGGGAAACGGCTTCGGGTGGACCGGCGCAAGGTCGAGGTTATTGCGCACGCCGACGAATATCAGGCGCTGGCGCCCTTGCGGGACGCCGAGCCATTGGGAGTTGAGCAGCTTGGCGTTCACGCGATAGCCTGCCGACTTGAGCGCGTGCAGGATTTCGAGGAAGTAGCCCTTGGCGGTTCCCTTGACCAAGCCGGAGACGTTCTCCGCAACGAAGGTCTTCGGCTGGACGCCTTCGAGGATGCGTGAGTATTCGAAGAACAGATCGTCGGTCCGCTGGCTCGTGTCGGAGTAGGATTTCACCTTGCCCCATCCGGCCTCACGCTTCCCCGCCGTCGAGAAGGACGCGCAGGGCGGCGAGCCGTCGAGCAGGTCGAGTTCGCCGGGCTGCATGTTGATCGCGGCCAGGACATCGGCGGCGGTGATCGTGCGGATGTCGCGGCCGTCGAGGAAGGTGTAAGGCGACATGTTGGCTGCGTAGGTCGCACGCGCTGCCTCTACGAATTCGTTGGCATAGACCACCCGGAAGCCTGCCATTCGGTATCCGAGGGACGAGCCGCCGCCGCCTGAGAAGGTGCTTGCCACGGTGAAACCGTTCCAGGGGATAGCCGCAATCTCGGCCATCGTGGGAACGCGATAGGCTGGCTTACTCGTCGGCATGGTCGGCATCGTCGTCGGCCTGAACGAGCGGAACCACCTTCCCACCGGAGAACAAATATCCGCACTGCGGACATTCGTGCTGCGTCTCGATGGTCTCGTCGTAGCTGTCGAAGTCGTCGGGCGGTGCCAGATCCGCCAGCGGCTGTATGTCTTCCAATGGCGCGAACAGGGTGTCGATCTCTCCCGGTTCGAAGCCGGTCAGGGTGAGGTCGAAGCCATCCGTCTTCAGGTCCGCCAGCTCGACGCGCAGCAGCTCGTCGTTCCAGCCGCCGCGAAGCGTCAGCTTGTTGTCCGCGATGACGTAGGCCCGCTTCTGCGCCTCGCTCCAGCCGGTCGCGACCATCACCGGGATTTCCTCGAGGCCGAGCTTATGGGCGGCGAGAACTCGACCATGGCCGGCGATGATCATGCCGGTTTCATCGACCAGAACCGGCATGGTCCAGCCCCATTCGCGGATCGACGCGGCGATGGCGGCAACCTGGGCGTCGTCATGCGTCCTGCTGTTGCGGGCGTAGGGCAGAAGGTCCGCGAGCGGGCGGCGCTCGACCTTGTCGGCAGCCCACGGTGCGGGCATGCCTGTGGGGCGCCCGCTTTCGGCGGTCGTTGTTGTCATGGTGGAATTCCGATTGTCAGAGAGAGGGATTACTGCGCGATTACTGAACCGCAGCTACGTTGTTGCGTATATCCACATCTACGTAAGTAGCTAAGTAAGCAAATACGTGAAGAGAAGGTCCCTCGCCGGGTGGCATCTTCCGGTTGTTCTATAGAAGAACAGCCGGAAGACACCGACAGGTTATAGGCTTGTGGGGGTCAAGCGCTGTCCTCGCTCGATCCTCCCCATGCTCGGCCCGAAGAGGGGCCTGCGCGTGGGTCCGGTCGATCTGCGGGAGCGCTTGACCTCGGATACTGATGCGCTGGTCGACCGCTCGTTGGCGGTCTCGGCAAAAAGGCATGAGGATACCGGCAAAGTCTAGTCCAATGGCAGCAGATTGGAAACCTACTTTACCGCACTCGCTTTCTGTAACATCCCCTTCTACGGCTTCGCCCAAGTTGGCACAGTTTTTTCCATAAAAACTGTTCGGCGATCCTAGTCAGCGCTTGTCGGTCTTCAGGTGGCGGGAAGCCCGAGGCGCAGCAGCATCGCAACCAAGCCGCCTTCGCTGATGGCCAGCGCGGCCTGGGACGGGGAGAGCCAGCGCCGTTCGCGCTCGCCCTTCTCCGGCCAGTCCTCCATCTCCTGCTCGACCTCCAGAAGAAAAACGGTGACCTGGCACTCGACGGATCGTTTTTCCGTCAGGCGCTTCTCGTAGCGGTAGGAGCCATAGGGGAGCTTTCCGACCTTGCCCCGGACTCCGGCTTCCTCGAAGGCTTCCTGGGCCGCCATGGTATGAGGCTTGGTGCCCTTCTCGGCCCATCCCTTGGGAATGATCCAGCGCCGCGTCTCGCGCGACGTGATCAGAAGCACCTCAAGGCGCTCCTCGACCAGCCGGAAGGGTAAGGCGGCAAATTGAACTCGGGGCTCTTGTCGTTTGCTCATGTCCCGATAACAGCCAGGCGTGCTCCCGACAGCAAGTTCTATAACCGGCAAGGATGATGGATCATAGGTAGGTTGCAGATCATAATAGAGCGCAGCCCTCAGTAGCGCCCTTTCCATATTGTCCCTTACACGGCCTCCATGGTAGGTGCCGCGTCTTCCGTAACATGTCCGACTTCCGAATTATGATGTTCGTTGGCGTACAGACGCTCTGGGCATAACCGCGTTTGGATGCCGACCATCGTTTAGGAAGAATCCCTGATGGACGGTAACTTGGAATCTCTGCGTGGGCGTCTGGAGAGACTGGTGGAACTGGCCCGACCGGATGATCGCCTCCGCCTGCAACACTCCATTACTCTCATCAGGCAGGCTGAGGCGGCGAGAGCGAAACGACAGGCCGTGGACGGTGCAGCGTGGCGCCATAGCTTGGACAGGTCTGCCGTCAGAGACGAGACCGGAAACGCATTCGATAAAACGATCCAGCGGCTCAGCTTGAGAAGCTGAGTGATGAACTGGGCTGCTGACCTGGCTCAAAGAAGGAGAACACATGATTTACAATTCTCAAGGTGCTGTTCCTCAGTCTTCCGAAACGCTTGCCAATTCAGAAGCCCGGAACAAACGCTTGGAAAGGTTATCGGAATTGAGTCAGCAGACTTTGACAAAGTACTGCGACTACGTAATGGCGTATCAATATCGCCAAATTATAGTATTATCGTAGTTGTTATGAAGCCTTCCCTGCTACCAGTTACCGGAAAAATGTAGAAATTGGATAATTTATTTTAACTTAATTGCACCTTGTTTTCCCGCTACGACATCCCAATTATAAACTATTGCCTGCCACGATCCTGGCTGTGGGCGACTGAGAGAGATGTGTACTCCCGCTGAATTGAACGGGGGAGGCACACGTGTCTCAGGTCAAGCAATCCGCCGTCCGCAACCGGCTTTTGGCCGCTCTTCCTCCCGCCGACTTCGGGCGGCTGGCTGGATCGCTGACGCCCGTCACCCTGTCTCTCAAGCAATTCCTCCTTGAAGCTGACGAGCCGATCGGCGCTGCCTACTTCATCGAGACCGGCATGGTCTCATACCTGAACTACCTGGAAGGCGGTGATGCTCTGGAGGTCGGGCTGATCGGCTCCGAGGGCATGATCGGAGTGCCGCTCATCCTTGGCGTTGACATCTCCTCCTTAGGCGCGATGGTCCAGATGCAAGGCACGGCCCTGCGGATCGGCCCGACAGCGCTGCGGCAGGCGTTCAACGAGAGCGAGACTTTGCGGAACCGGCTGCTGCGCTACATGCAGGCGCTCCATATCCAGGTTTCGCAAACCGCCGTGTGTAACAAGCACCATACCCTTGAAGAGCGTCTGACCCGCTGGCTGCTGATGGCGCATGATCGCGCTGGTGAGGACCAGTTCCCGATGACCCACGAGTTCATGTCAATGATGCTCGGGGTCCGCCGAGCCGGCGTGAGCGTCACCGCCAACGTTCTGAAGCAGGCTGGCCTGATCCGTTACAGGAACGGCAGCATAACCATTCTTGACCGCCCCGGCCTGGAAGACGCCGCGTGTGAGTGCTACGGCAACGTTCAACGCCAGTTTGAACAGTTGCTTGGATAGCGGCTACGCATTGGTGGAGGTAGGGCCGGGATCGCTCCCTCTAGTACGGTAGCGCACAAGCAGGGGCATCGTTCTGTGTTCAGCTTTCAAGCCTCCCTGCTCTTAGTAATTCGCCTGAGCAGTCCTCATGGCCACCCATGCTTTTAAGCTATGGGTGGTCATCTTTCCTAAGTGGCAGACGATGGCACAGGATTGCATCTCCCTAGTCGACCATCTGGACGGACTGATCCTTCTAGCAGATCAGGCGCGGCAACTTCCGCCGGGGAGATCCTTATATCTCGTCCACACGTTCCGGCGACTTGGTCAGGCGTATCAGGATGCCGCCTTGGCGCAGCGGCAGGGCTGTCCTGTACGGTTGCATATTTCTTATAACTACGTCCTAAAATAGCAGCCCTTCCATAAGGTTAGTTCAGCGGTCGGTTTCAGGGGCGATTCCCCTGTGATTCCAACGTCCTCCCGTCCCGCGCGAGCTTATTCCAGCGTTTTGGGTCGGTTTCTTCCGGCTTGACACAAAGTCTGGTGCTGCCGGCGGTTGAGATGCCGGGATGCAGATCGGCTATCATACTTAGCTCCCGGAGGTGCCGGTGACGGCAGGTGCTTCCAGGTCCTGCCGAAGCGAGCGTCGCGCACCGCCCTCACTCCTACGTCGTAGAGCTGCGCCATGGCGCCGATATCATCAGCGCTGAAGTCAGCGATCGACCGCAACCGGAACACCGCTTCATTATTGAGCTTGGCATTCGGATGACCTTCACCGAACCCTATCGCCATGGCGCGTCCCTTCATGCAAGCATCCCACAGGTTCGCCCGCTTGGTTCCCAGAAAGAGGTGGGCGGGATTGCAGCAGCGCCTGACGTCGCAGCGGTGAAGGACACAGAGCGAGCCGGGATCGGCGCAGTTGGCGAGACGCCACGCCAGACGGTGGGCATTCACCCGCTTGCCGTCGTTGTAGCGCTCAGGGACGTCACCATAGCCGGTAACAGGGCTGACATGTCCCGTCCAGGGCCAGCAGGCATCAGGACCGCCCGAGCGATCAACAAGGCTCCAGAACTCGCACTGGTTCGAGCAGCAGCGGCGGCCGCGAGGGCTGATGAAGGATCGGCCGCACACGACGCAGTTTCCGATTACGCCTGCCATTATCGCCCCTTCGGCGTCATGCGCCGCTCGATCATCGCTTCATGGCGAGTCAGGCAGCTCACGCACATCCAGGATGGAAACGGCCCCATCAACGTCCTGTGCGCTGGCTCGGTATCGGTGAATTCGATCTGGCAGAGATCGCAGCACGGCGGCGGCGGCGTCATGCGACTCAGGATCTCGTTGGCTTGGTCGGGTGTCAGAACTGACATCGGTGGGCTTCTCCCATGCAAAAGGGCGGCCCGGTGAGGGACCGCCCTGGTTGGGTTGATGGTCTGGTTAAGGGGTGCTGATCTTCTCGGCGCGATCTTCGAAGTAGCGGCACGCGGGCGTCTGCGGCGAGATCGGGCGCCCCTCGCGCTTCGCGATGGTCTTGTACTGGCCGCACCGATACCGGCAGGTATCCCGGACCAGGTGCTTGCAGTTCAGACACACCTTGTCGGTTGGGCCTGATCCCGGCACCGCGGCGTAGTTGCCCATCATCAGGCTTGGGGTCGGTCGTTTCTTCATGGTCGATTACTCCGCCGGGACCAGGTGCGAGACGGCGGCGGCGGCAACGGCGCGGCGGAAGGCCCGCAGCCGGTCGCGGACGATCTCTCGCCAGTCGCTGGCGTCGTAGTCGATAGGCAGCTTCAGCGCCTTGGTCACTGAAAGGTAGTTGCGCCATTCGGGCGAACCGATGGCGGGTTGACCATAGGGTGAGTGCGCGACGATCAGGCCCGCGCAGTACATCTCGTCGTCGGTGGCGATCTCCAGCTCGATGTCGTTGGCGAGCGCCACGACTTCGGTCAGGCTGAGCGGAAAGCGCAGCAAGCGCAGGTCGGGCGTCGAGCTGCCGGGACGGAAGTCGCCGCCGATTTCCGCGATTGCCATGTCAGCGAAGCGGGAGAACGAGAACCCGCCGATGGTCGTCGCCTTGTTGGCGATGCGAAGCGCGCGGACCTGAACCTGCGGATCGTTGATGAGCCAGCCCAGGACGGCGGCGCGGGTGGAGTCGGCCAGGACGCAGCGCTGCGCGGAGGTGAGACGAATTGCCATGATCGTGATCCTCAAAACGCTGCGGTGGACAGGGAGAAGTCGGAGATGCCGTCGTACGAAACGGTGTTCTTGCACCGTCCGCAGGTCCGGTTGCCGGCCCACTCGCTGACGAAGCTGTTGGAGCAGGACAGGCACTTGCGCGTCTTCCTGGCGGCCTGCTGGCGGGCCTTGTCCGGGTCGGTGATCGCGAGGCCGAGGCTGAACTGCTCGACCTTCGGGCGCTTCTCCTTTCGTGCGGTCATTTGGCGGCGCTCCCCTGGCGAAGGAGGCGCGGCGTGAAGGTCAGGCTCTGGATCGGCGCGCGGCGGGCGTTGGTCGTTCCAACGTCTTCGAGCGCTCCCCTGACGATCTCCCAGGTGTCGTCGGAGGCTGCGGTCCAACCGGCGAGGATGGACAGAGCCACCTTTCCGGGTGTATGAGTCGTGGTGTTCTGGATGGTAGCCACTAGATAGAACTCCGCTTCGGTGGAGCCGGGAGGTTGTTGTCGCAACCCCCGGCACCGGATGATTAATCAGCAAATCGGTCGAGTAGGGCCTTACCTTCTGGCGTATCGCGCCAGGAGCCGCCGTATGCGCCTGTGTGCCACTCGCGGGCAAATCCTTCGGCGGTATCGTACCTGTACGTCCGCCCGGCGACGCTGCGATAGATCCACATTCCGCGAAGGGTGTATTCCGCTGAGCCGGTGCGGCCGATCGGAACCTCGCGCTGCTGCGCCACGACGCCGCCTCACTCGGCTGCGGCTGCGAACGCAGCATAGGCGGCGGCGACGAAGGCGTTCTGCGCGTTCCTGGTGATGCGGGCGCGCTCTGCGTCGCAATGATCCTGGAGGGCTTCGGGGAAACCGCGAGGGTCCTTCGAATAGTCGATGTCGAGGATCTTCAGCTTGGCGACCGCGTCGTATTCGAGGTCGGTCGCGATGGCGATAGCTTCATCTTCGTCGTCCGCGATCTCGCGGCCCAGGACTTCGTTTTCGTAATGGCCGGACAGACCGTAGTAGGTGGTCAGCTCGACCAGCAGTTCGAACTTCTCGTTGATGCGGCGCATCTTGAGGGTGGCGAAGGTGTTGTCGTTGCCGATGGTGGCGATGGTGACGCCTGCGAAGTCTTCGGCCTTGGTGGTGAGATTGAGCATTTGGTAGCTCCAGAGGTTTGCGTTTCGCTTCAACTCTGGTAGGATACCACAGCCAAGGTTGTTTTCAAGTAGTCATTGCATGAAAACAGCCTCGATTACGGGTTTTTCTACTCCCAATGAGGTAGGTATGTCTCCTATAAAAAGGATTAGTAGCGGTCAGGTAAGAGCGGCGAGGGGCTTTGCCGCATGGTCGATTGATGAGCTTTCTGCCAAATCCGGCGTAGCGACGAATACGATCAGCCGGTTCGAACGAGGCCGGGTCGAAGCCACGCTCGAAACGCTGCTCAAACTCCAGGCTACATTTGAACAGGAAGGGATCGACTTCCCCGACGACTTCACGGTGTCGTCCAGGAGGATGAAGGAGAAGTCGGACGGCTCCGTCGTCTAACGTCGAGGTCGCGTCACCGACATGTCGGACGGACCGTTCCAGGCGTCCGTTCCTCTACACCTCGTACAGACCCGGTTCCCCGCCCAGGTACTGCGGAATATGCCGTTGCAGACAAGGCAGGCCCGATCCTTCGGCCTGTCCGGTCTGCCTTCCGGTCGCCGGTCGAGACCCTTCCGCGATCGTTGCGGCTTGGTCTCGTCCATTATTCACCGTCCTGCTTCTGGCTGGCCTGCGACGGACGAGGCGGAAACTGCTGCGGGCGCTGATTAACGATCCCGCCCTTTTTCTTCGGAGGCTGCTGGCCGTTGCGCTGCGGCGGCTGGTCGGCCTCGCTCGCCTCCTTGGCGAGGATGAAGCCGTTCGGGCGCCCTACCAGAACCGGCGGTTCCTGCTCCATCTCGTCTATGATTTCATCGATGTTGCGTCCAGGCTGAAGAAGTTCACCACGCTGCAAGTTATAGACGTAGTCCCGTTTGGTCAGCAGGCCCTCCCTGTGAGTGACGGTCAGCTCGCGCAGCATGTCGGGCGCCATGATGCTTTCCAGGTAGTCCTGGTTCAGCTCGACCTCGGCCTCGCCGGTGATGCTGTCCCAGTCGAGCGCGATCTGTAGGGCGCGCTGTAGGCCGGTGCTGCATGTTCCGGCGATGGACGACAGGACGGAGGTCTGGCTGTGCTGGCGGATACGGGCACTGGTCGCGGTCTCCGGCCCGTCGGCCGCCGAGCTGAGCATCTGCGCACCGATCTCGCGCATGGCCTCGACCTTCATCGCCAAAGCCCTTTCGGAGCCGCTGAGACCATCAGCACGCATTTCCATGTAGGCGGCAGTTGCCCCTTCCGGCAGTCGCCAGATCTGCGGCCCGCCGATCTGGAACTTGGTCTGGTTTTCTTCCGGCAGGCCGGTGATGACGGCGGTCGGCTGAGCCAGGACGTGAAGCGCGGACTCATAATCCGCACTCGTCCGAAAATGGCTCAGGTTCAGATCGACCAGATCCAGGATCGGCGGGCGGTGCATGTCGGGCGAGACATCGACGGGATTGATGATGACAAAGGGGATCTTGTTTATGCCCGACCAAGACGCGCCTCTGCCTGGATAAACCTTGTCGGTCTCAACGAAGTCTCCGCTGCCGGTCGGCTCGAAGGTGCGTGCGCGGTAGACGCCGTTCTCCAGGTCGAGAACCTTGTAGCGGATCGCCAGGACAGCGCCGAACTCGCGATCCTGGTGAAAGTGTTCCATCAACACAACTTGGTCGAGAGTCATGCTGCCGTTGACGATTTTGGTACGCCAGTTGACGATTGAGTGCGCGTTGTAGAGCGCGAGAAATGGGTAGGTTTGCAGGGGATCGCTCCGGTCCCTGCCCTCTCCGATGTAGTCGATCATGATACCGACGCGACCGTACCGGATCAGGTTATGCGCCACCCGTTTGCTGAATACGTAAAAATTGGACCCGCGATTGTCGATGTTATCAAGTCGTTTCTCGAATTGCTTAGGAACTTTGACAGTCGGGTCTTTGCGGTAGATCAAGCCTTCAAGCGCCGATACTGTTCGAAGCGTGTAATTGATAAAGTTGGCGCGAGTTACATACGCCCAATACTGTTCTGGATTGCGCACGTCGTAATCGGTCATCGGCAGGAACTGCTTTGCTTCCGCCTTGACGCCGTCGCTTCCTGCCATGACGGCGTCGATGCGCGCCCAAGCGGGAAGCATGGAAAGGTAGTCGGGATGGCGAGAAGCGACGCTTGTGCCATGGTTCATGTTCGCGGGCGGCGCGGTGCCGCCGCTGCTGTACGGGTACAGGCTGTTCATGGTGGGGCCTCTTAGTAGAACGTGGCGCGCGAGACGATGGGCTGGCCGGTCGCCTTGCTGATCTTCTCGTCGGCCGGTTTCGTCTTCGGCGGCGGCGGGCTGGTGGCGTAGGGCGGGCTGCCGGCTTCCTCGGCCAGACGGAGCGCTTCGCGCATGTCGATCGCCATGATTTTCCCCTGGTCCGTCAGGTTCCAGCCTTCACGGGTCCACGGGTTTTTGACGCCGCTTGCCAAGCTGACGGTCGTCGTTGACGGCTTTTTCGTCTGGTCGGGGAAGAAGCTCGGAGCCTTCGCCTTCAGCGACTTCGCACACATCGCGGGCGTGACGTAGTCGCCCTGCGCCGTGACGTCTGCGGTGTGCGGATCGACCATGCGGACAAGCTGGCCGTTGGAATGCATCTTCCACTGGCCTTTAGCCATGGCATCGGCCAGGGCGAACTCGACCATGTCTGGTTTCATGCCTGCCTCGAGGAAGCCCACGCGAAGCTGACTTTCGACCGACGCTTTCTCGGCGGCGCCTTCGGCCTGGAGAGCGCGGGTGTTCAGTTCCTCGATCCGGCGATGGGCGACGCGAAGGGCGTGCTCCAGCTCGTCAATGCGGGCCTGGGGGTCTTGGTGAGCCATGATGTATTCCTCGGGTTCGGGCACGAAAAAGCCCGCCGCCGGGGGTCCGGGGCGGGCTTGGGGAATTCGTAGTTGGTTAGAAGTCTAGGACCGGCGATAGGCCGGTTTTTTCGAGCGATCGACCGGGTCTAGGTCGTTTCCGGTATCTCCCGACGAGCGAGATCGGAACCGGCTTGGCGGCCTTCTATCGACCTTGCGAGAGGATGGGCCTACAAGACCGATTCCCCTTGCTTAAGCGTTGGAATTGTTGAGTTTTTTGTCTTGAGAGGGAAAGGCTTATAAGCCCCACTCCGCTGGATCTTGTTCGCTAACGGTGTCGGATATGGAGTACCCTACCTTGGATTGGGCCTTACCTTGTTCGTCAAGGTAAGGCCCGGAATAACCGTTCAATTTCAAGGCTTTGACCGTCGCGGGCCCTACCGGCCCTACCGGCCCTACCATTTCCGTAAACTCCGTAGGAATGCCATTCTCGTCCTTACTTTCTTTCCTTTCTTCAAAAGTTTGAGAAAAGGTAGGGCAGGTAGGGCAGGTAGGGCCTGAATGATCTAAGTCTTTGCTTTGATTGACCTTTTTATGGGCCCTACCTTGGGCCTCACCTTGGGCCTTACCTGGCAAGGTAGGGCCCGTTTTGTGGTACCGGTATTCGCGCCGACCCTTCTCCTTCATGCGGTAGCGCTCAAACCCCATAGCGGTCAGCACGCCGCCGATCCGCATTTGGTCGCGCCGGTTCCATCGGGACTCTTCAATATCCAGAACGTCGGTTAGGATTTCCGGGATCGATGTATCGATCAGCGGCTCATGGCGTTCGAGCCAGCGGGTTTCGGTTACGTTCCCGTAGTCGTCTTTGGTTTCTACCTTGTAGCAGTTCAGGTACTGCTCGATCAAACCTTCCCAGATATCGCCCTGATAGCGTTCGGCCTGCTGTTCTTCGGCTGCCTGCTCCAGCTCTGGAGTATCCAGCCACCACGGATGACCGTCATTGTACAGAAGGACAGCTTCTGCCCAGAGCTGATCGACATTAGCCTTGAGTGCGTCAATGTCGATCTTCGTGCATTTGACCGGCCAGAACCTTCGGCCTCCTGTCGCGTCCTTCAGGTATCCATCGCCTTCAGGATTGATTGTTCCAGCGAAGATGCACTGCCTTTGGAACTTGGCGGTCCTCTTTCCATACGGCATCCTGAAGCGATCAGTACCGCGAGCCATGAAAGCCTTGATCGTGCCGATATCGCCGCGTCTCATGCTGTCCAGTTCGGCCAGTTCCATGATCCAGGCTCCCTGGACATCGACGCAGCTATCTTTGTTTCCAAGGTCGGCTATCTGATCCGTAAACCATGGACCGCCCAGGACAGAGAGCGCGGTCGATTTCTTCAGCCCCTGCGGTCCTTCAAGGATCAGAGCGCAATCGGCTTTGCATCCTGGTTCAAAGATCCGCGCAACCGCGCTAATCAGCCACCGGCATCCTACTGTGCGGGAGTAGTTGGTATCGGCAACGCCGAGATAATCGCGCAGCCAGTAAGGCAACCGCATGGTACCGTCCCACTCCGGCAGGCTCGTCAGGTACTCGCGCACCGGATGAAAGGTGTAAATGCGGGATGCGACTTCGACCGCCTGGGCCGCGACAGCCGGATTGATGGAAATTCCCTGGTGCTGAAGCCATTCGGCCAAGCGAATGTCGTCGCAGTCAGTCCACTCGGTATCTGGAAAATCCATAGAAGGAAGTTCCCACGGCGGCGGGCGCCGCATGACGGTTCGTATTGAGAACTCGTCAAACCATAGAACGCCGTCCCACTCTGGGGCATATCTTAAAGCTGTGATGGCATTTGCGACGCAGGCTTTGTATCCGCCTTTTTCGTTAGCTAAAAGCCGTTCCTGCCAGCCTACTGATGCTGCGGCCTTTTTTCGAGGCAGCTTGACGACTTTGGGATCGTCACCCTTGGAAGCGGTCATGATGCCGGCCTCCAGATGTGCATCGAGTCGGCTATCTTGACTCGTTCGCGTAACGTGCTATCGTTCATCACAGTGTTACCTTCGTGAACGGTCGCGCAAAACTCTTGGCGGGGTTGGAGCGCGGCCGTTTTGCGTTCTGGTCAGTCTTTACTGCTCATGGCCGGCTGCTCTTTCTGCTGGTCAAGCCAGGCATCAACATCTCTTTTTCGATACCTAACTAATCCGTTTAGCCGCAGGAAGTGCGGACCTTTGCCTTGGGTTCGCCATACCATTACAGTGCGGGGTCTTACTTTCAATCGACTAGCGAGTTCTTCTGTAGTTTCGAGCTCCTCGGTAACGCTTTCCATTTGTTCTGTCCTTGACATGTGAGAGCTTTGGGTTCGCTGCGTTGAACGTACCTATACGTACCAATAAGGTACGCGGAATAATAGGAGAGGTCAAGGAAAGGACCGAAATCGTTATCGCTCGTCTGCGGCGTGGCATTTGGCAAGGATGCGGCACAGGGTTTCATGCTGCCGCTCGCTGATCCGCTCGAAACCGCGCAACGACACCAGGAACTGGCGTTCCCATGCGGTGAGGGCCGCGCTTCGGTCGAGGCAGTAATCGACTGCTTCGGCCACCGAGAGCGTTACCGGCTCGTCGGCGTCGTCGTCGGTCTCGTCGTCTTCGTCGGGAGAGAGCAACGGCGGCGCCAGGATCTCGGACCACGTCAGGCAATTGGCCGTCATGATCCGTCGAGCCGCCATTACGGCCGCCAGCGCCTCAGCCTCGATTTCGCTATCGGTCAGGCTCAAGACCTTGGCCAACTTGTCGCGCGTCGAGGCCGAGAGGGGCACCAGCTCGCCCACGTCACGCTTCGGGCGCGCGGGCCATTCTCGACCGCTTCTTCTTACGGCGTTCACCGTAGCGGTACGTCGCAACCCAGGCGGCGATCTCGTCGGCGCGGTAGCGCAGGCAATTGGGGCCATACTTGATCGGGGGCGGCGCATAGCCGGACTTGACGATCTTCGCCAGACCCGACGCACTGATTCCGGCCAGCGCACACACTTCCTCGGGACGCAGCGTGTTCAGGGGATGAAACCGCTCGATGATTTCCATGATCGATCTCCAGGATGGGGACGAAAAAAAAGCCCTGCGCATTTGAAACGCGCGGGCTTTGTGGTGCAGACGTCGCTTGGACATCGGCGCGGACATTAAAAAAGGCCCGGCGCTGCTGGGCGCGGACCTTGTCGGGGCTGGCTTCGAACTTCGTGAATTCCGTGATCCGGACGCAAGTTCGCGCCCTCTGTCTAGCCCCTCGAAAGATTTTGCGCAAGAGAAAAGTGTGCCAGTGCGCACCGAGATACGAAGACCCGTATTTGCGACGTCGGCGGCGAGAATGGACTCTTTCTAAAGGAGCAGACACATTTTGTGTGTTGACCTACTGTAACCGTTACACTAGCTTAGTAATGTGCGAGGTAAGCGTCCAGCAATGGCCGCGCCCGCTGCCCGTCCAGGAGGGGCCGTTTGGCACCGAGAGTCACTTAGGCGGGGGATAGGCGAAGCGCCGCACTCTAATTCAGAAAGCCGCCTCTATGGGGCGGCTTTCGCTGTTTTAGAGTGACCTTGGCGATATGGCTGCCTTCAGCCATTCTGGCTGTCGGTCTTTCATTTCGAGCATCCGAATTTGAATCTGCCCAGCTTTTTGTAGCTGATCGATAAGTTGTTTGCATTCCATAGCATCCGCGAATGATCCCAGTGACCGGTAAACTGCGTTGCTGATAATGTCGGCTATCTGGATGCCGGGTGTACCAGCACTGTCGGCACAGCTAACCGGAACCAACGGAAGCCCAGTACGGTGAGCTAAGGCGTCAGCAGTATCAGATTCGATAGATCGGATCAGGGTTCGCTTATAGCGACCGCCATCAGGTACCACACCACGAATGCCTTTCTCATGAAGTGGTAGGCAGCTCTCAACAATCAATTCTCCCCAGATAACGTACTCGGCATGTGCACCGAGAGCCCAACCTCCAACAGGTTCACTTCTTCCGCAGATAACTGAAACCGCCATGGTATCGGGACTTTTCTCCATTATGCTCAAAACGGTTCGAATTTGATCAATGTTGAGCTGGTTGCCTTTTAACTCATTCCTGATGTTTAAAATTTTCTTTATCTTTTTCACTAAACGGAATGCTGTTTCGCCATCTGTCCGGACTGCGGTTACAAGAAAGTGTTCTTGATCGGCACCGCCGCTTTCATCACAAAAAATTTGCATAGTTCGTTACCTCAAACTCCGCGGCTCCCAGCAGACACAAAAAAACCCGCATCAGCACTTTGCCGGCGGGGGGAGCAGATCAATAAATAAAGAGATAGCCCGGACATAATTCGGGCTGTGCTTATATATGTAAGTTAGAACGCTCACTTTACAAGGCATTTTTTTGGCTGGTGCTACTTCCGTCGTCTTCTGACGAAGTTAGCAGACCCCAGGTACATCTTCCATGCAGTTGATACTGTTGGAAAATGACCGTTAATCAACACTTGCTTCAGCATTTTATCTTTCCGCATGGTCATTGACGCTCAGACTGTTGGAAACACTTGTTGGAAACCTACCGCAGCCGTGGTAGATTGTTAGATAGTTTCCAACAGTTGGGCGAGTAATGTTCAAGAAACGCAGAACAGATCGGGCAGAACCTCGCTTTGATCGGGACGATCCACCTCGGGACATCTCACCCCTTCAAGCCCCGCAGCAAAAGGAGCGTCCCGTCTTTAAGCTGAAGGGACCACCACTGTCCATCCGCATGGTTGGCATGGTAGGCAACCTCTGCGTAGCTGTCGGCCTGCTCGGCGTGGTATTTGGCATAATCCTCGGCCTTGGTGGTGCCGGCGCCGGCTTCCTGGTCGCGGCTTGGTGCCTCATGGCGGTAATCGGCGGTGTCTTCTATATCGCTGCCTATCATGTCGCTGTCGCCGTACTCGACATGCGCGACATGGCGCAAGCCAACATGGATAGGTGAGGCATCATGCTCGTCGGTTACGGTCGCGTTTCGACGCAGGATCAAACCCCGCAGATGCAGGAAGACGCCTTGCGTGCCGCCGGCTGCGAGAAGCTGTTCATCGAGACGATCAGCAGCGGAAAGAAGGATCGGCCCCAGCTCGCTGCCGCGCTCGACTATGTCCGCGCCGGTGACACCCTCGTCGTCTGGAGACTGGACCGGCTCGCCCGATCCCTTCGCCAGTTGATCGAGACGTTCGACATGCTGGAGAAGCGCGGCGTCGGGCTGAAGTCCATAACCGAGGCCATCGACGCCAGCACCTCGGGCGGCAAGCTGGTCTTCCACATCTTCGGCAGCATCGCGGAATTCGAGCGCTCGCTGATCCGGGAGAGAACGAAGGCCGGTGTCGCCGCGGCTAAGGCACGCGGGCGAAAGGGCGGGCGCCCGCCGAAGCTTGCAGGGGAACGGGCCGAACATGCCCGCAACCTGCTCAACGCCGGATCGTCGGTGTCGGCGGTCGCCCGGTCGATGGGCGTCAGCCGGTCTACGGTGCTGAAGGCGACGAGGGAGCTTGAGTCGGCATGACAATGACCTTCACCGAGCTGCTGACCGCGGCGAATGAGAGCAAGACCGGCCGCAAACCGGGGCAGTGGACGCCAACCGCCTGCAAGACCTGGCGCGAACGGAGCTGGGATCGTCGCGTTTGCTGGAAGCGGCGATAGCCTGGGAGATGGGAAGCGGACGGAAGGTGAAGCCCGATGACGAGCCGGTAATCCGCGACTACCTTAAACGAATGGACGAAGCGACGGCCGCGCAGAAAACGGCGGCGTCCTCGTGACGAACCCCTGGCAAAGCCGGAAAGCTATGACCCTGATCGGTGTCATGCTCGGGTCAGTGCATTATTGGACACTGTTGGCGAAATCGATGATCAGGCTTCAGGATGGCCAACACCTCGTTTCTGGGCGGAGTTTCCGAACGAGCACCGCCGTCAAGATGGCCGCTTTGGAATTCGCCAACAGTGTCCGATGATGTACCGACTTGAGGTCAAGCATTCCGTCCTCAATCGCCTGGACCGCTTGATCCGCTCCGTTCGCCAAGCCCACAAGAAGCACGTCTTCCAAAGAAGCCTTATGACAGTACAGCGTCCCGTTCAGACGTACGGGCCTAGTCGGGGCAGTCCCTTATGAAAAGGCTGAATTGCATAAGAAAGCGGACCTTCGATTTACTTCCCCACCGTGCCAGTAACCGACCTTAACCTTGGCAGGCATACGGCTGATCTGCTTTCACATTCGGTTCATGCCTGCGAAACTGCCTTCAATCATGAAGTGTGCGAGGCTTCGGTGGGATCTCGTGTTCCAGCGGTAGCGTGACGTATCATTTCGTCCTGGATCCAGCTCGAGAGACGCCGAACGTCCTCGCGCGAGCGGACATGTGGTGCGATCCAAAGGTTCAGCTTGTGTGGTCCAGGGACGAAGCCGAGAGGTGCGACCAAATGGCCCCGCTTGATCTCGTCCGTCACCAATATACGAGGTGCCATCGCTATGCCCAGGCCGTAGGAGGCAGCCTGGATCATCAGATAGTGGTGCTCGTAGCTCTCATGCACCTGAAGGTTCAGATCCGGTCGGTCGATCGCGGCCAGCCAGTCGGACCATGCGTCATGGCGCGTCGCCGTGCCTAGGATGCGTGCCCGCAGGAGATCCTCCGGCTTGTGCAGTTCCAGCCGGCTCACGTAGTCAGGGTGACAGGTGGGACCGATGTCCTCGTGCAGCAGCGGCCTGACGATCACGTCCTCCGGTGCGTGGTACATGCTCAAGCGGATCGCCAGGCTCACCTCGTCTCGGATGAAATCCACCGCGCCGTAGTTGATGTTGAGGCGGACCTCGATTGCGGGATTTTCGTGCTTGAACGCCCTCAGTCGTGGGATGAGCCAGTTCATCGCGATGGTAGCCGAGCAAGACAGGGTCAACGGCCCCGGTGCGAGGCGCGCCACGCCCGCATGCATGAGTTCGAACGCCTGCCTCAAATTAACGGCAAGCTGGGATCCCGCCGGCGTCGGCGTAACGGACTTCGGCAGTCGAAGCAGGAGCGGCAGTCCGAATTGGTCCTCCAGCTCGCGGATGTGCCGGCTGACGGCGCCATGCGTGACGCCAAGTTCGGCAGCCGCGGCCGACATGCTGCTCAACCGCACCGTCGTCTCGAAGGCACGAAGGGCGTTCAGGGGCAGGCGGGGCAGTGGCATGGCAGCGGCTCCGGGGTCTCCTGGTGTCAGGGAATCTCACATCAACCTGCGTCGATTTGCAATGTTGCTGGCCGCGGCAGGCATATAGGTTCCGCACATCAATCAAGAAAAACGATCTGACGTAACCGGGAGGCACGCCATGAAGGATCGCTTGCAGAACAAGGTTGCCATTGTCTTTGGAGCCGGCTCCATCGGACTCAGGCGGGGGTAACGGTCAGGCGTCAGCCGCCCTGTTCGCCGCCAACGGCGCGAATGTCATCTGCCTCGACATCAACCTGACTGCCGCCGAGCAGATGTCGGACATCATCACCTGCGAGGGTGGTCGCGTCTCGGCTTATGCCTTCGACGTCACCGACCCGGCCGCCGTTTCCAATCTGCGATGATGCCCGGCCTGAGGAATACACGGTTCATCTTCCAGCAGATCTCCGGGCCGTACGCCGATGTCGACGCCATGGTCGCGGCCCGCGACGGCGTCAGCCCGTCCGCCGACGGTGGGCTCAGTTGCCGCGTGGCCTGAAGCCCGGCCCATACCCCGCATCTCGCCCCTTTTTCACCAGGGCCCCTTTTTCACCAGGAACGACCATGCTGATTGACCGTTTCGAAGCCGACTACCTCCTTGAGACCCCGATCGCCCCCGAACGCGCGGCCGAGATCATAGCCGGCGAGCAGTCGAGTGGCACCTTCGTTGCGGTTCCGGGCGAGACGCCCGAACTCAAGGAACGGTCGGCCGCCCGCGTGACCCGGCTCGTCGTCCTTGACGAGCCGGTTGCGCAGCGCTCCCTTCCGTCTGCCGTCCCGCCGAAGCCCGGCGAGCGCATCACCCGAGCGCTTATCACCGTGTCATGGCCGTTGGCGACGATCGGCCCCTCCCTGCCGAACCTCGTCGCGACGGTGGCCGGCAACCTGTTCGAGCTGAAGGATGTCAGTGGCCTGCGCCTGCTCGACATCCGCCTGCCGGCCGCCTTCGGTGCAGCATATGCCGGTCCCCGCTTCGGGGTCGAGGGTACGCGCCGGCTGGCGGACGTTCACGGCCGCCCGCTGATCGGCACCATCATCAAGCCGAGCGTGGGCCTCGACGCCGAGGCGACCGCCGCCATGGTCAAGGATCTCTGCGAGGCCGGGATCGACTTCGTCAAGGATGACGAACTGCAATCGGACGGCCCCAACTGCCCGTTCGAAGAGCGCGTGCGAGCCGTGATGCGCGTCATCAACGATCATGCGGACCGGACCGGCAAGAAGGTGATGTATGCCTTCAACCTCACCGGCGAGATCGACCAGATGCGCCGCCGCCACGACCTCGTCCGCAATCTCGGCGGCACGTGCATCATGGCGAGCCTCAACTCGGTGGGGTTGACCGGCATGATCGAGCTTGGCCGCTTCTCGGAACTGCCGATCCACGCGCACCGGAATGGCTGGGGCTATCTCTCCCGGCATCCGCTGCTCGGCTGGTCCTATGTCGCCTGGCAGAAGCTGTGGCGGCTGGCCGGCGCGGACCACATGCACGTGAACGGGCTGCAAAGCAAGTTCTCCGAGGACGACGACAGCGTGATCGCCTCGGCGCGGGCCTGCCTGACGCCGATGTTCGACGACAAGCCGTGCACGGTGATGCCGGTGTTCTCCTCCGGCCAGTCGGCGCGGCAGGTTCCCGGAACATATGCGGGCCTGAACTCCACCGACCTGATCGTGACGGCCGGCGGCGGCATCATGGCCCATCCGGACGGTCCCGGAGCCGGCGTGAGGGCTCTGCGCGAGGCGTGGGACGCAACGATCGCCGGCATCCCGCTTGAGGAGCATGCACGCATGCATCCCGAGCTCGGCCGCGCCCTGGAGATGGCCACATGAGCCCGCATCGACCTCTGCCGGAAGGCCCTCTCGTGGCGTTCTACGGCGACGATTATACCGGGTCATCGGCCGCGATGGAGGCGCTCGCCTTCGCCGGGCTGGACACCGTGCTGTTTCTCGCCCCACCGACGCCGGAGCGCCTGCGGGCCTTTGGCGCCTACCGCGGCATCGGCATTGCCGGAGTGGCACGCTCGCGCGACCCCGGCTGGATGAATCGGGCCCTGCCACCGGTCTTCGAGCTGCTGCGCTCGCTCGGCACGCCGGTCGTGCACTACAAGGTTTGCTCGACCTTCGACTCCGCCCCCCACATCGGCTCGATCGGGCGGGCCATCGACATCGCGGCCGGATTGTTCGATGGCTGGATCCCGATGGTCGTGGCTGACCCGGCGATGGGCCGCTTCCAGAGCTTCGGCCACCTCTTTGCGTTGGCTCAGGGCAAGGGCTACCGGCTCGACCGGCACCCGACCATGTCGAAGCACCCCGTCACGCCAATGGACGAGTCCGATCTCGGCCGTCACCTCGCGAAGCAGACGGACAAGTCCGTTGGTCTCGTCGATTTCGTCTCAATGAAGCGCGGGCAGGCCGACGCGCGTCTAGCGGAGGCCCTCGCCGATGGCGCCAGGATCGTCTCCCTGGACGTGCTCGACGAGGAGACGCTGGCCGAGGCGGGCCGCCTCGTCTGGGAGCACGGCGGAGCACCGGTCCTCGGCGTCGGCTCGCAGGGCTTCGAGGCCGCGCTGGTCGCTTACTGGCGTGCCTCCAGCCTGCTGCCGGAGCATGAGGCGGGGCCGCCTGCCGGGAGTGTCGATCACATCGCCTGCGTGTCCGGCTCGGTCTCGCCGGTGACGGCGAGCCAGATCGCCCATGCGCTCGGCCATGGCTTCTCCGGCATCCGCATCGACGCGGCCAATGCCGTGGACGAGTCCGCCTGGGAAAACGAGATCGAGCGCGTGACCAGGGACGCCCTGCGCGTGCTCTCGGAAGGCCGCAACCCGCTCGCGTTCACCGCGACAGGCCCAGACGATCCGGCCGTGGCCGCCATGCGGCAGGCGGTGGCGGCCGCGGGCGTCTCGGCCGAGAGCGTGAACGACAGGATCGGCTCCGGCCTCGGCCGCGTGCTCGACGCGGTGGTGCGCGAGGGCAAGCTGACGCGAGCCATCATCTCCGGCGGCGACACGTCGAGCCACGCGGCCTCGATGTTGGGCATCGACGCGCTTACCGCCATCGCCCCCGTGGCGCCGGGCTCTCCCTTGTGCCGCGCCCATTCCACCGATCCCGCCCGCGACGGATTGCAGATCGCGCTCAAGGGCGGACAGGTCGGTGGGGACGATTTCTTCTGCGCCGTACGCGACGGGGTATCGCGACGAACCTGAATGACGGGGGCTGCCGTCCTAATGTTCCGTGGCGATAAGGCCGCACCTGCAAGCTGATCGGATCCGATTGGCAATGCCCAACAGACAAAAACAGGAGGAAACGACTCATGGCAGAGACGCAATTCAGGCAGGGACCTTCGCGGATCCCGTTCTTCAAGACCATGCAGAAGGTCCCGGCCGGGATGATGCTGATCCCGCTCATACTCGGGGTGCTCATCAACTCGTTCGCGCCGGATGCGCTTAAGATCGGCGGCTTCACGCAGGCGTTGTTCAAGGACGGCGCGCTGGCCCTGATCGGGCTTCTGATCTTCGCGACGGGCGCGCAGATCACCGGTAGCCACAGCGGAAAGGGGGCCGCCGTCACCACCGGCGTGGTGCTGGTCTGCAAGACCCTCATTCCCGTGTCGGTCGCCATCGCGCTGGGCCTGGTGTTCGGGCTCGAGGGCTTCTTGGGGATCTCGATCCTCGCCTTGCTCGCGATCATGGGGAACAGCAACGGGGCCCTGTGGCTGGCCTTCGCCGGCGAGTACGGCGACGAACGCGACACCGGCGCCTATGTCGCCAGCGCCTTCGACGACGGCCCGTTCCTCGCCATGATCTTCCTGGGCGCCTCCGGCCTCGGCGATATCCCGCTCCTCGCCCTGGTCGCAGCACTCGTCCCGTTCATCCTCGGCCTCATCGTCGGCGCCGTCGACCGCGAGTGGACCTACGTGCTCGACGACGTGCCGAACATCACGATCCCCTTCATGTCCTTCGCTGTGGGCACTGGCATCAGCCTGGGAACCGTGGTGACCGGCGGACTGCAGGGAGTGTTCCTCGGCATCGGCGTCGTCGTCTTCACCGGCGGCCTCACCTACCTCGGCTACCGGTTCGTGCTACGGCGGGGACCGAAGAGCGGCATCGGCTTCGCCGCAGGCACCACCGCCGGCAACGCCGTCGCCGTCCCCATGGCGGTGGCTGCCGCCGACCCCCGCTTCCTGCCGTTCGTCGCCTCGGCCTCGGCGCAGACGGCGACGGCAGTCCTGGTCACCGCCATCCTGGCGCCGCTCGTCGCGTCCTGGGTCCTCAGGCGCGCCGGTGGGCTTACCGTGCACGACCCGGTGCCCGATATTGCGGCCAGCAAGGCTGATCCGGAAGTTCAGCTTGCGGGGTGATGTCTTGCGATCAAGTTGCACCCAAAGTTTTAACCTCTGCCTAGGGAGGGGGCCTGCTGGCTCTTCAACACCCATGCGCCGACACCGCCATGCCAAGATCGTCGCCACCTTGGGACCGGCAAGCTCCAGTCCGGAGATGATCCGGGCGCTGTTCGAAGCCGGGGCCGACGTGTTCCGCTTCAACTTCAGCCATGGGAGTCATGAGGACCATCAGAAGCGCTACGACATCGTCCGGTCGATCGAGCGGGACACCGGGCGCCCCATCGCCGTTCTCGCCGACCTGCAAGGACCGAAGCTGCGGGTCGGCCGCTTGGCCGAGGGTCCGGTTACGCTGGAAGAAGGAGAGCGGGTCCGCTTCGACCTCGATCCCGCGCCAGGTACGCGCGATCGAGTTCCGCTGCCTCACCCGGAGGTCTTCGCGGCGCTCGCGCCCGGCGTTCATCTTTTGATCGATGACGGCAAGATCCGCCTCGAGGTCGAGGAAGCCGCCAAAGACTCTGCTGTGGCGCGCGTCCTGATCGGCGGTCGGCTATCCGAGCGCAAGGGGGTGAGCGTGGTCGGGGCCGTGCTGCCCGTCTCCGCCGTGACCGAGAAGGACCGGCGCGACCTCGCTTTTGCGCTTGAGATGGGCGCCGATTGGATCGCCCTGTCCTTCGTCCAGCGCCCCCAGGACCTGGACGAATTGCGGACGCTGGCAGGCCGGCCCGTGTCGGTGATTACGAAGCTCGAAAAGCCGTCTGCGGTCGAACAGCTCGAAGAGGTGGTCGCCCGTTCCGATGCCGTTATGGTGGCCCGCGGCGATCTCGGCGTGGAGATGCCGCCCCAGAAGGTTCCCACGATCCAGAGACAGGTGTTGCGCGCCTGCCGCCGGGCCGGCAAGCCGGTGATCGTGGCAACCCAGATGCTGGAGTCCATGATCGAGGCGCCCACGCCCACCCGCGCCGAAGCCTCGGATGTCGCGACCGCCGTCTACGACGGCGCGGACGCCGTCATGCTGTCGGCCGAGTCGGCGGCGGGGCGCTATCCGGTCGAGGCAGTGCGGATCATGAGCGAGATCATCGCCGAGGTGGAGCGGGATCCGCACTACCGCAAAGCTACGGACGCGGCTCATCCCGAGCCGGAGGCGACGGTATCGGATGTGATCTGCGACGCCTTGCGCCGCAGCACCGCCATCCTGCCGATCACCGCGCTGGTTACCTACACGGCCGCCGGTAGAACCGCGCTGCGGGCGGCACGCGAGCGCCCGGCGGCTCCGATCCTGAGCCTGACGCCTGATTTGGTCACCGCGCGCCGGCTCGCCTTGGTCTGGGGCACGCATGCGGTCCACGTCCGGGAGTTCGGGCGCTTGTCCGAGATCGTGGACAACGCCTGTGCGATCGTCACACGCGAGGGGTTCGCCAAGCCGGGCGACACCATCGCGGTCACGGGTGGCATGCCGTTCGGCATCTCGGGTGGAACGAACCTGCTGCGCATTGCCCAGGTGCCGTGAGCGCCCGCCCAGGCATGACGTGTCGCCCAGGGACCCGTCTGGTCCGAAAAATCAGAAAGGAGGCGAATGATGACGATTATCGAGAATCTGCGCGGACGGGCTGAGTTCCCCTCCACCGGCACGCGAGAAGCACTCGAACTGCGGGACGGCGCGACCGCCGGCTCGCTGCGCGGCAGCGCGCCGATGGCCTGACCTTCGGCGACATCCAACATCTCCACTTAACAACATCTTCAGTTAACAGGAACCTAGAACATGCAGCAATCCACCTCAGAACGGCGCGTTGCAGTCGTCACCGGCGGCGCGATGGGCATCGGCGCCGAGGTCTGCCAGCGACTGTCCGCAGCGGGAATGACTGTCATCGTCGCGGATCGCGATGAGGCCGCCGCTCAGGCAACCGCCGCCGACCTGCGCGCGGCGGGCGGCACGGCCGAGGCACAGGCAATCGATGTCAGCGATCCCGCTTTGGTCGCCGCCGCCTTCGCCGACATCGACCGGCGTCACGGTCGCTGCGACGTGCTCGTCAACTCGGCAGGCATCGCCAAGGTCCATCCGTTCCTCGATTTCCCGCTGGATAACTTCGCCGCGACGATGGCAGTCAACGTCACCGGCGCCTTCTTGTGCTGCCAGGAGGCGGCACGGCTGATGGCACGACGCAAGTGGGGGCGAATCGTCAACATCGCCTCCGTGGCTGGCATGCGGGCGGTCGGCTCCGGACGCACGGCCTATGGCACATCGAAGGGCGCGGTGATCGCGTTGACCCGGCAGATGGCGGTCGAGTTGGCCGAGCACGGGGTAACCGCAAACGCCGTTGCTCCCGGACCGGTGGACACGCCGATGACGCGAGTGCTGCACACGGACCAGTTCCGCCGCGAATACGAGAACGCAATTCCCATGAACCGCTACGGAACGACCGGGGAGATCGCAGCGGCAGTGATGTACTTGGTGTCGGAAGACGCAGGTTACGTGACCGGCGTCACCCTGCCGGTCGATGGGGGTTTCCTGGCCTCAGGCGCCAGGGGGATCTGACTATCTTTTACCCCCAAGAGGAAAGAGGAGACACATCAACAAGCGCAACTTTATCGCGAGTATTTCTCTCGCAGTGGCATCGGTCTTCGTTGTCGCGCCCGCAGCGGCGTAGGACGTCAAGGCCAGGATGGGCACGTCTTCGCCACCAACAGCTCGATGGATCAGGCGGCGCAGGAGTTCGCGAAACTCGTGGGCGAGCGCACCAATGGCAAGATCAGCATCACCGTCTTCCCAGCTTGATCTGGCCCTCATGAACTATACAGGTTTGCTCGCTAATTAAGCTCGGGGCTGTTCTCCATCGTTGTCATGCTGCCACGGTCATCGGGGTCTGGGCTAGACCAGACCCCGATGAAGCAGCAAAATAGACCTCATTCGGTGTCCTGTATCCCAATCCTTGATGAGGTCGGATACTGTTGCCGAGCACGGGGAGCATTCCTTACAACGCGAGCATGGAAAAAGAGACGCTGGAAGCTCTGCGTCAGGCGAGCGAGAAGCACGACATAAGGATCAACATCGTTTTCATGGCCGCATTGCGGGACTACCTTCGCAAGCACGGCTATGAAATCGATGTCTAGATCAGACGCAGGGTTTCGGGAGCTGCCTGTTCCCCCGGCTTCACCTTGCGCCAATGGGGCTGCATCTCCCAGCGCCGCAAGGCATCGTCCAGGCGCGCGCCCATCAGGAACATGAAGCCGGCACATAGTGCCCACATGATCCAGTCAATTACGGGCGGCGGCGCTGGATCTGCTTTCGATGCCATGCCGAGAAGGGCTAGGCCGATGATGAACAGGTGTTCCATGTCAGCAACCTTTCGTCATGTCAGTCACCATAACGCAACCAGCCTCTAGTTCACCGGTTGTATCTTGCCGCCTGCGGCGATGAATTCACGCGTCAGGTCAGCGGCTTCCGTCTCGAAGGCTCGGACGACACCCAACTGCAACTCAGCCTCGGCTTCAAGATCGAGGCGTTTGTCCGGGTCCTTCTCGGCAATCGCCTGCTCGACCAGTTCCATGTACCGCAACCTCGCGCTTTCAGCCAGTTGGCGGTTTGCGGCGATGAAAAGAGGAGCCTGTTCAATAGGGACTTTCATGGGACACTTTCCTACTCAGGCAGGTGCTCGACCAGGAGCATGCGGATGAGAGCGGATCGAGAGACGCGACGGCGCTTCGCCTCGCCTTCCAGGCGGCTCAGCAGCTCGTCGTCTATGCCACGGATGATGATCGGCTTCGGCGGCTCTTTCTTCGCAGCCTTGGCCGGTTGCTCCGGTGTCGTCGGTTCGGGCGCCTGATCGACCTTGCCAGCGCCTTCTATGAACTTGAGTGCGCGATCTTCATTGTCTATCGCTTGTATATCGTTTTGATGCTTTTTAGGACGTGTAGTGATAGGCATTGTATATCACTCCGCAACGGGTTCGAGCTGAAAGATGGCGTCGATCAGGCTGTTGAGTTCGGCGCTGGCTTTGGCGTCAGGACGCTTTAGCTCGGTGACGGCGCGACCTTCGGCGGCGGCGTTCGGAAACGCCTTGCGACGACCGATAGGGCAGTCAAGGAAGTCGATACCGTCAGCGTTGGCGAGAGCTTCCGCAGCCGCGACGTTGTCAGCGCCTTGAGCGTCCGCGAAGTTCAGGACGGCGACGGCGCGAAGGCCGGGATTGATGATCCGCGCCTCACCTATCAGCCCTGCGACCTTGTCGAGCGTCCATATGTCGAAGCTGCGCGGCTGGAAGGGAACGACCGCGACGTCAGCGACGGTAAGCGCGGCGCGAAGACCGCCGGTATCGCGTCCGCCGGCATCGATGATGACGTCGTCGTACTTGCCTGCCATCTGGAGGACCTGGGTCCGGACGGCTGCGCCGGAAAGCTGGATCGCAGTATATCCGGGAGAACCAAGCTGTTCGGTTCGAAGCGCGGTGAAGTCGCTGGCGGTTCCCTGTTCGTCGGCATCGACCAGGAGAAGATCGCGGCCAGCCTGGGAACGGGCGACCGCGAGATTGACAGCCAAGGTGGTTTTTCCCACTCCGCCCTTGGTCTGAGCTAGAACGATCTTCATCTGATTGCGCTCCGATATACAAATGATATTCTTTATACATATGACGCACATCGTTTTAACATCGCTCGTATATCTAAGCAATGGGCGTGAGAGGCTGGAAGAGAAGACCCGGAGAAGGTATATTCAGCCTGAGAACAAAAAAAGGGGGGAGGAGACGAACATGAGCCACCGTGTACCGCAAATCCATCCAGGCTGCGTCCGGGTTCAGGCGCAGATCGGCGCAATGTCTGGGGCCTGTGACTATGACGTGGAGAAGCTGCCACAATGGCTGGCGACCATGGAAAGGGCCTGCGTTCCGCCGCTGGTGCGCGGGTCGGAGAACGGCGCTCAGATGGCAGGCTACATGACGTTTGCAGCGGCGGCGCAGGGGCAATGGGACCTTGCCTGCATTTCCGCGCTCTGGATCGTCCTGTACGGCCCTACCGTGCGGGACACGACGCTGGCGGACTTCATGAAGCTGGCCGACAACGGCGTCATCACGATCACCGCGAACGCGGACGGCACCAGTTGGCACATGAAGACGGCGATCCTGGAGCCGGTGATTCACTGAGAGACGTATCCGGTTAGGTTAAGGATGATCAACGTTGACGCAACCGGGGGGCATAATGACCGGGCTGTGACCGGGCACCATCAGGAAGGCCGCTGACCTCGAAGGCAACGATCTGATCGGCCACTCGTTGGTGGCCTCGACTATCGAGGGTTTAGCGGTCTTATCTGACAGGAAATCCATTATGGAAGAACCGGAAAGCAAATCCATAGACTACGATAAGGAATTTGTCAGAGTTTTTAAACAAACATCTTCTTCATTGTTAATATTGACGGGCACCACATTAGTAGCCGTATTAGGATTTACGGGATCTGTATGGTCTCGTCAGCATAGTGATCTATTTGACCAATGTGCCGATGCTATAAAATAGTTTTCTTTAGTATTCTGTGTGAGCATAGTCTATTATAGCTTAGCATTTGTATGTGATATGTATTACCATGCTAGAAATCACAGCGCTGGAAAGTATGTATTTTTGCTATTGAACTTTACATTTACATTGTGCGTTCCAATAATCTTATCTTATCTATATTTTGGAGCATATTTTGTTGGTGGCATCACTCAGACACTTCGAATTGATGCAATCAATCAGAGAATAATAGAACAACAAAACAAGCAGCCTTCGGAGTTTTAGACGATGCCCCACGGCGCCTGGAGCCTGGGAGAGTTCCCGTTGCCGCTGGTGCGGGTCAAATGCGACAAGTGCAATCGGGCAGGGCAATATTACACCGCCAAGCTGATCGAGCGCTATGGTCGGGACATGGTCATGCCGGAGCTGCGTCATATCCTGGCGCAATGCCCACGGAGGCATACGATGAACGACCCCTGCATGATCGTCTTCGTTGATCGCCTGGAGCGATCTTGAGGAAACCGGCAAGAACTGCCGCAAAAGACCCCGAAATCGCGCGATAACGGGCGTTTTTGGACGCAGCCAATTAACGGCCAACGCGCAATAGGAGTTCTTATTGTCCGTTGGCCGTTAATTGCGTGCTCGTTTTCGGGGGTAAGATCGTCGGACAGGCCTATGGCAATCGAGCCATATGCCGAACGGTCCCTTAGAATGATTCGCCAAGGCCGAGAGAAGGCCGAGGAATGCCGTGCGGCGGAAAAAGCAGGGGTTATGCTCTCGAACGAAAGACGCTTCTACGGCCTTCCTACGAGCTTGTAGAGGGTAGCGTCTTTGACCTGCTATTGAGAGAGTTTTGAGACCATGACGACGATGCGACCTGTAGACCCGACGCGAATCCTCTACGCTCGGCCGGAAACCTTCATCAAGCTGCTGGAGACCAAGCGGGCGCGCAAGCGCGAGGACGACGTCGCCTTCATCCGTGAGCGCGACCATGAGTTCGCGAACATGGCGTTGATGGTCAGCGACCAAGTCGCTCCTGGCGCGATCTTCCGCCGAATGGTGAGGGCAGAAGGCGGTGGCGTCATCTTCATCTTCGCCGGAACCGTCTGACCCGGCTTGTAACGCTTGTAAAGGCGTTACAAGTAATCGGTCACCACTTACAAACAGCTCGCAAAGGTTTAATTTCTTCTTCAATGCCAGTGATCGGAAACTCGACAGTTTGCGCGTTTTGATTGAAGGGTGTGATCCTGACAAGAAGAGTGTCGTGTTTGAACATACTCTTAATTAGAGGGATGCCTTTACCATCCCATAGACCCATTGCCTTATTGTCAGTGGACTCAGTCCAGCTTTTTGTCTCCGCTTTCAAGTTATCAATACGAGTAGTAACTTCATCAAACCCTCCGCTTGAAGCTAGAAAATTTCCAGCCATATATACATAAAGGTTAGTAGAACCCTCCGTGCAGTGTATGTTTAGGTAAGCATATCCTTCTCGTCTGCCGCGACCTGAGACTTCATTCTTCGAGGCAACACTGAGATACACACCTTGGCTATCGTCTACTTTTGACTTTTCCTCTGTTCGCTTCCAAACACTTTGCTTAGTTGATGTGACTTCTGAAGTCTTTCGATGGATGAGGTCATAACACGACAACCTTCTAGTGTCATTCTTGATTTCGGCACACTTTTCGTCTGTTTGCGCCAAAGATTTAGTGGAGTTAGAGTATACTAACGCAAACATCGTCAGCGTGATCGACAGAACTTGTAGTGTAGTTCGTAGCATAATTACGTGGCCTTCTGCTTTTCGTTTGGTCTTATCATACAACTGCCATCGGTCTTCAAGGTCACGATCATCGTCGTGGCCAACCGGAAGTTAGCCTATCAGCAGATCCTGAACGACGGCATGCTGTTTCGTCGTCGGGAAGACGCGCTGGACGTAGTATCCGAGGGCGTCGCTGATATGGCTGAGCTTCGGGTCGGCGCGCTTGTCGAGTTCGCCGGAGCCGCCGGCCAGGAGTCTGACGCCTTCGAGATCGCGGACGACGTTCGGAGCCTTAAGCGGATCGACCATCAGCCTGACGTCGTCGGCCGCCGACTTCATCCTACTGTTCATGGCGTTGACACGCGCTCGCTCTGCCGGGTTCGCCGCAGGCACCCGGATCGAGAGACGGTCCTGGAAGACGGGGCGCAGCTCGGCGCGGACGAGGTCCCAATCGCTTCCCAGGACGCGCGCTGATCCGCGAGCGCCGCCAGTCGCGTCGCCGTAGACGTGGACGGGGCCGAAATGCTTCTCGCCATAGTCGGCAATGATCTTTCGGCAGACTGCGGGTGTCGTTGAGTTGCGGGGAATGTGAACTTCACCGATGACGCCGGTTCCGTCGAGGCCGTTGGATAGGCGTTGCTCTTGGCAGATCGCGGCGACACCCGGTTCGACGTTGAAATCCAGGCAGATGATCAAGGGCGCTGCTGGATTGTAGACGAGCGGCGCGCAATGGGTGAGACGGTCGAAAGCGTAGTAGGCGCGGCCATCGAAGGTGATGAACGACGCCTCCATCTCCTGCTGGTACACCAAGGGGTCGAGCGTCCGACGCGCGCTTTCGATCTCGCTTGGCGAAAGGATGTCGGCGCTGATCCAAGTAAACCCATCCCATTCCGGGTCCTGGCCGCTCGTCGCATAATTGAACATGTCGTAGTAGGCTCCGCGGCCTTCGGGAACGCCGATCAACCAGCACCAACCGGCGCGATCCGCGAGCGCTGGCCGGATGTTCTCGCCCCAGGCACCAGGACAGATGTTCGCGACTTCGTCAACCACGCCGCCGTTCCAGGCGCGGCCTTCAATGCGCTGCGGGCGGTCGAGACCGACGACGACGATCTCGGCGCCAGTGATGAGCCTGATCGTCAAGTCGCTTTCGCGCGGCCTGCCTTCGCGCATCCAAGCCGGGATCATGGCTTTCAAATCTGACCACCAGATCGCTTTCGCCTGATCGCGCGTCGGCGCTGCGGCGAAGTATCGGTAGTCGAGCCATTCGCCCTGCGATGACTCCTTTAGCGCCTGGATGATCAGGTTGCGCTTGGCGCGTTCGGTCTTGCCGCTTCGACGGCCCGCCGGAACGACCTTGAAGCGCGCGGGCGAGTTAATAAGGCGGATTTGCTCAGGGTGTGGCTTTAGCTGAGTCCAGCGCGCGGTGAGCTGGCCGGGTTCGGCGGGATGCTTTTCGGTGAACAGCATCTTGGGCATGGCGATCTCCTGGTCGATGCTGCGCGTCGGGCAAGCATGCGAAAGCGCCGCCGCGTCGAGATGACGGGCGGGTGGTTCTGGCGACGGGCTGTTGATCCTTGGCGCGCGGCTATACTGCTGCGCCTCTAGTCTCTAGGAGGAAGAGCAAGTATCTTTAGTTGGAGGGATCTAGAAACAAGGAACTATAAAGTGGCGACGATCAAGGGTACGAACTCGGGTGAGACTAAGACCGGAACTACAGCCGCTGATCTGATTTACGGGTACGGAGGAAACGACAGTCTCTATGGTCGCGCGGGCGACGATCAGATCTGGGGTGGCCTTGGCGACGACAAGATCTGGGGCGAGGCCGGTGCGGATATCCTGCGCGGTGAAGATGGTAACGACGTCTTCTACTCCGGTGACGGAAACGACAAGGTATATGGCGGCGTCGGGAACGACACTCTATACGGCGACGCCGGCACCGATACCATTTACGGCGACGCAGGTAACGACATCCTCAAGGGTGGCAGCGGCATCAGCAAGCTGTACGGCGGAGATGGAAACGACCAGCTTTTCTATGACCCGACCACGGGCAATATAGCCAGTATCGGCCAGTACCTCGCAGGGAGTGTCCTGGAGGGTAATGGAGGCACAGACACGCTGAACGTCTTCAACAAGTCAACATATACGGACGGCACCACGTCCAAACCCACCCTTACAGCTATATGGGTGGACGAAAACGACATTGGGCACATCCGTTTTATGGATCCAGCGTCCGTCCAAACCGGAAAGCTGATGAGCGATGCCGGAACATTCAATGGCATCGAGAAAATCACGGTCAACGGTTCTGGAGGTGCGTCGATAACCAATCATGGCAAGTACGACAAGTATGGCCCTGGCATTACCGCTGTTGGAACAAGCGGTAATGACCGCTTCCAGAGCGTGTATGAGTCGGACATATTCACGGGCGGTGCCGGGAACGACCAATTCCGTGTCGGCGGAGGAAATGACGTTGTGTTCTCTGAACCCAACGATAGCGATACATTCTACTTTGAGTCATGGAGCGTCTACACGCACGGAAAGACAACCATAACCGGTTTCAACGGTGCTGGTGTATCTGGTGGAGATATCATCCATCTCGGGGATATAAGCGGAGGCGGATATCAGGACGTCAAAATAAGTGAGTCGAACGGAAAGACTTCGTTCACGGTGGACTCATGGTCCGGAGCAGGATCTGATACATGGACCGTAGATGCGGTCGGGCTGAAACAGGACGTGGACTACTTCTTCGTTTAAAACGCCTTCGCAGTCCACACCCTCAGCCTCTTGGGTTTCTGGCTGATGCGGCTCGGTGCTGGCGGGTGTGGCCTACGGCTGGTCGATACTGGCTGGCGGCTGGTCGATAACGACTTCGCCGTTCTCGATGGTGACCATTCGCTTAAGAGCGGCGCGAATATGCAAGGCGTTGTCCTCGGCCGCCGACGCCGCATCCTGCTCCAACGCTTTAGGCGATAGGCCGCAGACTCGCTCTGCGAGAAACATCTGCGCCTTGACGTCGCCCTTCTGCGCGGACGTGATCAGCCAGTCCATCGTATTCGCCTGGAGCATGGCGCGGCCGCGTGACCATGCTGCCTGAAGCTCTGGAATATCCTTTAGTTTCTGCGCAAGAGTGTTACGGTTCAATCCAAGGAAGTCGGCGGCCGCATCCTTCGTCATCCAACGGGCTGCCAGCTTTTCGAGCTGGACGGGATCGACCTCGATTGGAGGACGGCCAGCCAGCGATTTAGTATTTCTTGGCATTGAAAACTACCTCTTTTCCGTGTCGAGCGCTTGAAAACATTGTTGCTGCATTCCTTCGCTCGGGCCTTGGATCAACCACCCGGCGAATTCGCCAAACCTAAACCACTCGATAGCGTCATGGCCTAGGATCTGTGGGTTTATGGGGCGCTGGACGCCGCCGAGGCTCAGTTCCTTGGCGACAATCTCGTTCGGCTCGACACCGGCGGCGACCTTACCGGCGAGCGTCAGGCGGGCGAAGACGGTGGCAGGATAGCCGCTGACGGCTTCGGTCTTGTCGAAGACGACGATAGCGCCCCCGGGCTTTACCTTGCGCCGCAACTCGGCAATGAGCCTGACTCGATCCTCCGGCGGCATGAACATCAGGACGAGGAAGGCGACGGCGAGGTCGAACGGCTCGTAGATGAACTTCGACGCATCGACGTTGAGGATCTGGCCGGGGCCGCGGTACTGCTCGGCCATATGCGCTGACGACTCCAACGCGATGAACTCGGCGTGGCGATCTCTAAGCGTCAGGTCGAGCGCGTTGCCGACGTTTCCGGTGCTGGCGCCGATGTCGTAGACGAGACCGCGTTCGGGAATGTAGTGGCGGGCGATATGGCTGATCGCGTTCGTCGCCATCTCGTACCATGGCAGTTGCTCCCGGACATGCCGGTCGAAGCCTGCGGCGACGTCAGCGCGTTCAAACGTCCAGTTCCTGGGGATCTCGAAGGACTGGTCAGGCATGGCTGCTCCTTCACGCGCGAGGCGTGTGCGTTTAGGTGACACGAAATTGTGTGGATTTGCCTTAGCCGATTTCTCGGTCCTACATCTGGAGGTTGTTCAGGTATTTATCTGTACTGCCTACAGCGTGCAGACTATTCTCTTAATCAAGAGAGACGAACAAGACGCCAACGAAACGAACAACCGGAGCAAATCAAATGATCGCCATCATCGAACAGACCGCGCAGATCGAAGATCTTTCCACCGCCCAGCTTGTCGCCTTCTACAACGAGCGCGCTGCCAAGCCGGTCAAGAAGTTCGCCACTCGCGCAATCGCCATCAAGCGCATCACCGAATTGCTCAACGCCACCCAGGAGACCGAGACCATGGACACTGTCACCGAAGAAGCCGTCGAAGCCGCTGTCGTCGCCGTAGAGAACATCCCGGTCGTTGAGCAGGCCCGCAAGGCATTGGACGCGAGCGATCCGGTCGAGACCTCCAACGAGCTGCCGGCCATTACCGATCTTGAGCACCTGGTGCTCGACGGACTGGCCGAAAGCGACTTCCAGGACGGCAGCGATCCGGAAGATGAAAAAATGGTTTGGTCCTGGTCCGCTACCGACGTCCTGAGCAGCAAGAAAAGCGCGGGCGGTGTCGTCGCCAGCTTGGTGAAGAAGGGCCTCGTCCATCACGCGCCGAAGTCGGGCGACACTCCCGAAACCATCGGTTTCACCGCACTTGGCGCCAAGGTCTACCGCGAAGTCGTCCAGAAGCAGCCGAAGCCGGTCGTTGGCAAGGCTCCGAAGGCAGCGAAAGAGCCGAAGGCCCCCAAGGCACCCAAGGCCGAGAAGGAGCCGAAGGCACCGTCGAAGGTCGAGATCATGTTCGACATGATCCGGCAGGAAGGGGGCGCGCTGAAGTCCGAACTGCTCAAGGTTTGCGGTTGGAAGGGTTGCGCGGTTGCTCTCGGTCGCGCCTGCGAGAAGAACAGCATGGAACTGAGCAAGACGAAGCTGGAAGGCGGCGATTGGACCTACAAGGCGGTCGCAAAGG
>JAESFM010000111.1_pt1 | contig 35576 bp, 33 predicted proteins | sample 9266171 | NCBI WGS metagenome assembly JAESFM01 (sample SAMN14505069, study PRJNA617099) | algae metagenome | isolation source: Hassallia sp. WJT32-NPBG1 and co-occurring heterotrophs from well developed... | place: USA: Mojave Desert, Joshua Tree National Park, California | collected 2006-06-22 | reverse complement strand
CATATCCTCAATAGACACAGCGTAAATTATCCGCCTTTTCAGTCCGAGAGTGATTAGCGATCGCCTGTTTTTTGCTAATTCGTCTTACGGCATTTTTTGTGTAATTTGTCAATGCGTAAGTCCTGATGTTAATGCAGAGCGATGTTATGTTAATGCAGAGCGTTGTTATGTTAATGCAGAGCGATGTTATGTTAATGCAGAGCGATGTTATGTTAATGCAGAGCGATGTTATGTTAATGCAGACCGTTGTTATGTTATAGAGACGCGATAAATCGCGTCTTCGGGTCATTTCCAACAGATGTCTAATGAGTGCAGAACAAGAGTTGTTAGCAAAATGGCGTTCCCTTCCCCAGGAAAAACAAAAGGAAGTTTTAGATTTTGTTGAATTTATTCATGCAAAAATAGTGAGGTCTGAACCTATAACCCCTGCAAATAAATCTCAATTGGGAAAACGTCTGCGGCAAATACGTGCCGAAATCGTTGCTGATGGGGAACATTTGTTAACTCAAGATGAACTTGAAAAAGAAATTAAGTCTTTTATTGATGGCAACGTCACAGTAAACGTAGTGCCTACACCTAATTGACTTTCTACAGCAATTTCACCGCTATGTAAATCAACAAGGGTTTTGACAATCGCTAGTCCTAATCCAGTACCGGGAATGCTATCGATATTGCGACCCCGATAAAATGGCTCAAATATTTGTTGTTGATCTTCAAGCGAAATACCAATACCTGCATCTTGAATTTTAAAAGTTATATTTCCATCTTCGGAATATAGTTCTAACGTAACGCTGTTATTAGCAGGCGAATATTTGATCGCATTCGAGAGCAAGTTAGTTAAGATATGCTCTAGCATTTCTGAGTCTAAATAAGCAGTTGTACAGCTATCTTGACTGACAAAATTGATTGATTTTTGGTTGCTATTCGCCAACTGCACCTGAGAGATAATATCACGACAAAACTGATTTAGCTCGATTTCTGTTGGCTGGTACTCTAATTTTGCAGCTTCTGTTTTAGCAAACAACAAAATGTCATCTAACAACTGACTGACTTGTTTGATACCAACTTGAATTAAATCAAAATACGAGCGTCTCTTCTCCTCAGTCCATTGTTGAATGTGACGTTTGAGTAAGTCAGCAGAGAATGATACAATGTTTAGTGGAGTGCGAAATTGATGACAGAGCATAGAGACAAAGTGTTCTTTCTCTTCGCTGAGTCGTTTTGCTTGTTCTAAAGCTTGCGATCGCTCTAATTCTGCTTGTTTGTAATCGGTGATATCGATGGCTGTAATCAGTTCAACTGGCTTCCCCCCGAAATCAAACATTCCATCCAACAGTGCAGTTGTGCAAGCTACCCAGCGTTGAGTACCGTTTTTTGTGAGAATCTGCATCTCATGATATTCAGATAAAGCTGCTCCATCTTGCTTGTTTGCTTGCCTCAGCTTTTTGCTTAAAATCAGTTTGTCAAGATCAAAATTAGTTAGCAATTCTTTGAATGTGTAGCCAGTCAATACCCCCGCTGCCGGATTTACATAGCAAAGTTGCTTACCTTGAATTAGGAAAATGCTGGCTTCTGTGGTTTCTGCTAAAGTGCGAAATCTGGCTTCGTTCAGTCTGAGTGCATCCTCAGTTCGTTTTGATTCTGTAACGTCCCAAATGCTCCACACTCTACCGATAATTTCTTCACCCGATCGCTGCGGTTGCGAGTAGTGGGCAAAAATCCTTCCATCCTTCAATTCTACCAAGTCGTATCTTGTGCGATCGCCATTAGACATTTCCCAAACGCATGAGCGAAAAACTTTTAAATCTTTCACTTTTGCCTCAAAAAAGGCTTTGCTTCGGTTATATTTCTTGGATATGTTTATCGTTGTTGGCAGTTGCCACATATCCACGAATTTTTGGTTATAATAAACGATTTCTCCCTTCAAGTTAACTGCAAGTATGCCACATCCCGTAGATTCGAGAGTGGAATGAACTAAAGAAAGAGATGTTTTCAGTTCTTTTTCTAAATATTCGTTAAAATTATTTGATTTATTTGCATATTGTTGTCCAAACAATACGACTTCATCATTTTTCTCAGGAGCAAAAGCACAGATAAATTCCTTACCTTGATGTTTTACATAACTCAGGGTAACTTCTACTTTTAATATCTGACCTGTCTTTGTCCGATAGCGAGATTCAAAGGTTAAAGAATTTGATTTCAATTGCCATAGTTCTGACCAAACTTGTGGGGAAAAGTCTAGATCTATCTCATCTACCGTCATCGAAAGTAATTCCTTACGGGAATACTTGCTCATACGGCAAGTTGCATCATTAACGTAAATAAATTGCCCGTTTGCTCCTAAACAAAAAGCAGGTTCTACAGCCCGATTTATCAAGACTTGAGCAAATGAGTCTTCTTCTGTTTGTAATTCCAATTCCAAGTTAGACTCAAGAAACGTATAGTTATCAATCGTCATAGCCTTCCTCCATCCTTTTGAACTAGTAATGGGAGCATCGAAGATTGAATATGATAATCAGTCTGAGCAATTTCTCGCTCAGGGCAAAAATTATAAAACGCGCATTCTTTGCTACAAAGTTTAATTTAATTTAGCCTTTAGCAACCGACCTTTCAATGCAAGAAAACCTTGATCTTCCGCTCTCATTATCTTATTTTTTATGCTTTCTCTACCTACTTGGATTATTGTTTTTGTACTGAAGAGTTATAGATAAAAATAGCATCGTATAACTCAGATAAAACATTATTTATCAGGCGATCGCACGCTAACAAGTTTTTACTTAATTCATTCTCATCATCACTTTTTAGCAGCATTGAAGTAATCATACTATATACCTCGTGTTCCATATACCTCGATTGCCTCATTTTTTCCACTTCGTAACTCTTGTAGAACAATTCTAAATTTAAGCTTTCTATTTGTTCTTTCAAATTATCTATTGTCTTCTCAAGTTGCCAGGTTTTATCACCTTGAAGACCTCTACATACTTGAACATGATTTTTTAAACGACGTATTTTGTAAGGCATTTTACCCTCATCTAATTACTTAACTGTCAAAACTAACTAACCCAGACATCTGGTTTACAAAAACCTTTTAAAGTACATCCTTAATAATGATGTGATGTTTGGAATCGAAAGTAAGAAAACCTTGTTGCTGTAATTTGCTCATTAATCGAGTAATTGTAACTCTAGTAGTGCAGCAAGCGCTAGCAATTTCTTCATGAGTAAAGCGAATTGAAATGCGAGTTCCCTTTGCCGTTTTTTCACCAATTTCTTCTTTCAAAAGCAGTAAGAAATGTTGCAAACGGTCTTCTATGAGTCGCTTACCCAAAATAAATAAGAAAGATTCTGTTTGCCGTAATCGCTCTTTTATTTTAGGTAAAATCGTAGAACTCAAAAACGGGTTAGCTGCTATTTCTGCTTCATAAATCGTCACTAACTCAACATCTGACAAAGCTATTGCTTGGTAAGTTTTTAAAGAAGTTATGCTAGAGCCAAAAACCATATCTGGAGTTGCTAACCCTAGCATGACTTCTTCACCCGTTTCACAAAATGTAGTTAGCTTGACGGTACCTTGACGAACGTAGCAAATAACTAAGGGGTTAAGAGGAATAGTTTCACCTTTGCAATATTTATCTACAGGGCGATTTTGGGTGATATCGTAGTCATTGCATTCATAATTTAAAGGTGCATTTAAAGGTGCTAATTCTACTGGCTGATACTCAATCTTTTCACGCATGAGCCAGTGTAACATTTGAGGTTTACCCTGTTTATTCTTGACAACACCGACTGTCAACGCTACGTAAGATGAATTGTTTTTGCGTTGGTTTAGTGGTACTAATTCTCTGGTTTTTTGCGATTGAGATATTTGCATCTCACTCGGAAAGCGTTGACATTCTTCTAAAGAGACAAAATTAACTATTGGTTTGCCCACCAGCAACTGTTTTGAACATGCGAGCAAATCACATGCAGCAGAGTTAGCTTCTTCGATTATGCCTTCGGTGTTGCTGACTAAATAAGCGTCTGATGTCAACTCAAATAAACCTTCATAGGTTTGGCATTCCTCTTCAAGCAAATATAATGTTCTTATAAGTTCTTCATTTTGCTGATACAGTTGCTCTGCTGCTAACCCTAAAGTATTTGAGGTAGCAATCAGTTCCTTACATGCTTGGGGTAGCAAATCTGGAGATATCCAAGACAATGCCTTAGTAGTTTCTTGTAAACCTGCTAAACGTTTCTGGAATACTTGTGCGTTTGTGGCAAATTGTTCTACCTTCACCTTAAACTCTCCTTACTCATATTTACTTATGTAACAATGCTTTTAATAAAACCCCTGGTGTTGATTGGTTCCCTCAAACATGGGCAAATCACGCAAAGGTAGCTTGCCGACTTATTAGAGAAGTTGGCAAGCTTGCTTTTCAATTTAGGATTGCTCTACATATGCCGTGGAACTAAGGGGTAAAACAAGGCACAAATAAGAGACAAATACGATTAAAGAATTATTCAGATTACTGTAACTTTAAAACAATTAAGTGAATATTTTGTGAAGGAGCGAGTAGATTAGAGGAAAATATCGTCAAATTTATTCCCTATTACTAAAGTTAGATTTTTCTAGCTGAGTGTATAAATAATACTTCCATAGACAGATTAAGTAAGACAGATTTTAATTTATGAAAATTTTGCTAGTAGAAGATGATCAAGGAGCTGCTGAACTATTAAAAAGTATCCTTATACATCACCATTACATAGTCGATTTGGCGATGGATGGTGAGACTGGACTGTCCCTTGCCCAAATGTTTGCTTATGACATAATTTTGTTAGATGTTATGTTGCCAAAGCTAGATGGTCTAATGTTTTGCAGGCAGGTGCGCGCTCAAAAAATTGATACCTCAATTCTACTTTTGACAGTTTTGGACAGTAGCACTAGCAAAGTTATTGGATTAGATGCTGGAGCTGATGATTATGTTGTTAAGCCTTTTGACACGAATGAGTTATTAGCTCGGATACGTGCTTTGGTGCGTCGAAAAAGTAAGGCTCGCTCTTCAGTGATAGAGGCAGGAAATGTAAGGCTTGATTCCACAAGTTCTAAAGTGACCTGCAATGGGCAACTTTTGCATCTGACTGCTAAGGAATATGCTCTACTAGAACTATTTTTGCAGAACAGTCACCGGATATTTAGTCAACAACTCCTACTCGATTATCTCTGGTCATCTGAAGAAGTCCCTTTAACGAATACTGTCAGAGCGCACATCAAAACTTTACGGCAGAAACTTAGGCAAGCTGGGGGAGATGAATTAATTGAGACAGTCCACGGAATGGGGTATCGGCTTAAATCAGGGCAAGATAAAGTTAACCTTACTGATGCGGTAGAGCTTGACTTTCAACCAACAGAAGTCGATGCAATTATAGTAGAGCGATCGCAACCACCAATCTCCTCATCGGTACTGAGCGATATTTGGAAACGATTTAAACCAGAGTATAGCGATCGTCTCACGCATTTAGAAGAAAATATTACCGCGCTGCTTACAGGTACGCTAACTGAAGAACAAGCGCAACAAGCACAAGCGTCAGCGCACGTGTTAATCGGGTCGCTGGGTAGCTTTGGTTTTACTGAAGCGTCGCGTCTGTGTCGTGAGATTGAACAGATTTTTCGAGCTGGAGTAAAACAAAGTCAAGCTGAAGTTCAACCTCTCTCTCAACTTCTTGTCGCGTTGCGGCAAGAACTGGAACGACCAGTCGCAACTGAGGCACCTGCTGTCGCAGCGAAGCGCTGCCAAAGGCAGCGCTTCGCTAACATTAAGGAACAACCCCAACTGTTAATCATAAATAATGATGCCCAACTAAGTCACCAATTAATCAAGGAGGCTGAAACCTGCGGAATTGAGGCTTTGGTTGCGACAAATTTAACTGAAGTTAGAGAAGCGACAGCGAGAAAATGCCCAAATGTTGTATTACTCGATTTATGCTTTTCTAACTCAATTGAAAATGGCTTAGAACTGTTAGCAGAACTGACGACTAATAATTGGGCTTTACCAGTGGTGGTATTTAGCGCTGTTGAAGATTTTGCTACTCGGCTAAAAGTAGCTCGTTTAGGGGGACAAATTTTTTTGCCCAAACCTTTACTTCCTACTTCAGTATTAGCAGCAGTTATCAAGGTGCTACAGCAGTCTGACATTGTTCACGCCAAAATTATGATTGTGGACGATGACCCTCAGATGTTAGATATTTTACGCACTTTACTAGAGCCTTGGGGGTTTGAGCTAACGCTGCTAGATAACCCGCAGCGCTTTTGGGACACATTAAATGCGTTTAACCCCGAATTGCTGATTTTAGATGTGGAGATGTCATTAAGTGGCATTGATTTATGCAAACTAGTGCGAAACGATTTATACTGGAATCATTTACCCGTGCTGTTTTTATCTGTTCATAAAGATGCACAGACAATAAATCGCGTATTTTCTGTGGGTGCAGATGACTATATAACTAAGCCAATTGTGGGACCAGAATTAATTGCTCGGATAATAAATCGGCTGGAACGCACAGACATTTCTAATAGCCCAAGTTCTATAGGAAATTGACACTCCCCTGGCTGCTGACTGTATGCAAGTTAGATGTGGAACTTTTTAGAGGTTCGTGTATTGTGTCTACGGGAGCATCCCAATTTTGCCGCAATACCCTAGAAGGGTATCGTTATACGTACGAAGCCTGCCTTCGCAGGCTTGAATATTCATAGCCTGCGAAGGCAGGCTTTGTTTATTTAGCCCCAGGCTTCTAGCCTGTGGGCGTTTTTGCCAAATTGGGATGCTCCCGTGTCTACAATAGCTTCAACATAATCACGGCATTCTTTCAACTGCTCCGCATTGCGTTTTCGAGCATCAATATCGAGCAATACTATTACCGCACCATCAATCCGATTTTCTAGAGTTTTGTAAGGGCGTATCCATAAATCATACCAATGACCCTGTTTATCTTGAATTTCTTGTTGTTTAATTTCTAGAGTGTCAATCACCTCTAAAATCAATTGCTCTAAATTAGGAACGTTAATATTTGACTTAATATGATTGAGCGGTCGTCCCACATCAGTCCGAGTCAGCTTAAAAATTTTTTCCGCCATCGGAGTGAAACGTCGGATACTCAGATTGTTTCCTAACATAATAATGGGAATATTGACACTGCTCAGGAGATTCTGCAAATCGCTATTGATTTGGTTTGATTCGAGAATTTGACTGTTCAATTCCTGGTTAATCGTAATAACTTCTTCATTAGTGGCTTTAATTTCTTCTTTGGCTGTTTGTAGTTCCTCATTTGTGCTTTGTAACTCCTCAATGCTCGACAATATCTCCTCATTCATAGTCCTGAGTTCTTGGTTGACAGCTTTCTGGTCGTAAATAAGAGATTGCAGATAACCTTCAGTAGCAGAAAGCTCATGTTTAGTGGCAGCAAGTTCCTGTTTTAGCTCGATAAGTTCCTGCTCGGCTAATGTTTGCTTTCTTCTTGGCTTCACCTTCACCTTGTCATCTGGTGAGGCAATGATTTTAGGAACTTTTTCAAATAAAACTAAAAAATAGCGTTCTTCGTCAGAGAAAATCTTGAAAGGAATAACTTGCAAATTGACTTCGTTAAATTGCTCTTTATTTGTAACTTGTATACCTTCTTTTATCACCGCAATATCTAACCGTTTTGCCTCAAGGATAGCTGCACGTAAATCTAATAGCAAGCTTGCTTCAGCCATGTTTAGCAAGTTTAAGCTTGCCTTTCCCGGTGGAGATGTTAAATAGAGGCTAGTCTCTCCCCGAAATTGGATAATTTCTAAATCGTTGTTGATAATTACACCTGCTGGGGAGTATTTATTGCAGACAATCCGATCAGCTTGTCGGGACAACAAATCAAGTCTTTGTCCAGCAACTTTATTTCTATTATCACCATTGATTCTTTGTTCAAAATAATTGTCGGTAAAATCAGTCTTGAACTGAGAACCTCTCAAATGGGGCGAATAAATTCTCTGCTTTTTGTCTACTAACCTAAACAGGTCTGAACAGTCGATTATACTCTCTGAGGTTCCTAGCAAAAGAAAGCCTGTTAGTTTGAGGCTGTAATTAAACAGCCGGATCACCTTCTTCTGCAAAAGAGGTTTAAAATAAATTAATACATTTCGACAACTAATTAAGTCCAAATGCGAAAAACTTGGGTCAGCAATCAGGTTTTGTTTAGCGAAGACACACATCTGCCGGACAGCCTTTGAGACTTGATATCCACCCTCCACTTTGACAAAAAAGCGTTGTAGACGTTCTGGTGAAATGTCAGTGACTAAGCTGGGAATGTATATACCTAAACGGGCTTTCTCAATAGCTGGCTCACTAATATCTGTGCCAAAGATTTGGATTGTGGGCATTTGCTGAGTACCTAAAAACTCAAGTAAGCAAATGGCAATCGAGTAAACTTCTTCACCTGTTGAACACCCAGCCACCCAAATGCGGATTGGCTCACCAAGCGCTTTCTTCTCGATAAGATTGGGAAATACGTAATTTTTTAAAGCTTCAAATACTTCAGGGTCACGGAAAAAACTAGTAACATGAATTAATAAATCGTGAAATAAAGCTTCCACTTCTGTAGAGTTGCCCTGAAGATATATAATATAATCCTCCAGCCTTTCTAATCTGTGCAAAGCCATCCGCCGCATAATTTGTCGCTTCAGGATAGTGTGCTTATAATCGGTAAACTCAACTTTCGTGCCAGCCCATAGCAACCTGAAGATATTTTCCAAAGCATCCTCGCTGTCAGGCATATGAGTAGCAAATAATTCTTTATTTTCTTGCTGTTCGACTAGTTCGGATTCAGTCAATTCAGCTTGAGCGTTAAATTGAGTCTCATTCATTTTTCAGCGTCCGAATATAACTTAGAGCTTTAGCCTAATCTCGTATTTTATAGGCAACCATTGATTTTGATTGACAAGTGTTTCTACTCCCACCGTAAATAGCGCTAAGTGTTAACTATTTCATAAAAATTAACATATAAATCTTATTTATTGAAGATGTAATAACCAAACTCAAATAGTTCCACGGCATTAATATTATCCTTCTTAATACTATTTCTGTTGTCAACTTAAATCAAAACAATGCTAATCGGTTGGTGAAGTTATTTCCCATCTTAGGGGTAAAGGGTAAAGGAAGAAGAAGAAAAAGAAAACCCCTGAAACATAATAAAAATTTACAATTTTAACTATCTCTGTTTTAACTGATACATCAAAACTTAAAACTTATATATATCCTTCGATAGCTTGAGGGTTGAGATAGCACAACTTTAGTGAGAAGGAAACAGCCTTTTAGTTTACTTAAGATCGGCAATAGCACTTTTCACTTCAAGAACTTCAAAGCCTTGGCTAAATTTAAATTTCAATTACTAGCAAAGTCATCGAGAGTTATTTATCTATGAATGTAAACTATCCTAATCTACTTATTTTTACACTAGTCATCATCGGTATATTATGGAGTTCACTGTTATTGGATCGATGGTGGCGCGAACGTATATACGAGCTGAACGGCAAGACTGTACTAATTACAGGTGGTTCACGAGGATTAGGTCTAGTCATAGCACGCCAGTTGATTCAGGCAGGAGCACGTTTGGCAATTTGTGCCCGCGATGCAAGCGAACTGGAACGATCGCGTACTGAACTAGAGCAACGAGGTGGAGAAGTTCTAGCTGTACCTTGCGATGTGACTGACAAAACTCAGGTCGAGCAGATGGTGCAACAAGTACGCGATCGCTTTGGGGCGATCGACATCTTAATTAACAATGCTGGTGTCGATATTGTCGGTCCAATGGATGTGATGACCCTGGAGGACTACGACGATGGGATGAAGTTGCATTTTTGGGCACCATTATACACCACCTATGCAGTTTTGCCCCAAATGCGCGAACGACATCAAGGGCGGATTGTCAACATTTCCTCAATCGGTGGTAAGGTAGTTTTCCCCCATATGCTGCCCTACTGTGCTAGCAAGTTTGCCTTAACTGCGCTATCTGAAGGAATGCGGACAGAACTGGCTAATGAGGGAATTAGTGTTACAACCGTATGTCCTGGTTTTATCCGCACAGGCGCTCCTGAGAATGTCATCTTTAAAGGTCAGCACCGCAAAGAATATGCTTGGTTTACCATCAGTGATTCCTTACCCTTGCTCTCAATGAGTGCTGAAGCTGTAGCTGAGAAAACTATTGCCGCCTTGAAGCGAGGTGATGCAGAGATAATTCTGTCGCTTCCGGCTCAGATTGCTGCCAGATTTCATGGACTTTTTCCAGGGCTGAATAGCAATTTGCTCACTTTGGTAAATTGGTTCCTACCTGCCGCATCGGGTGGTATTGGCACTGAAAGAGCATTGGGAAAAGACAGCCATTCTTTCTTGTCGCCCTCTTGGTTAACCTATTTGAGTAACAGAGCCGCACGGCGTAATAACACAATTCCCGTCGCAGGTGGCAATGGGGCTGGAGATCAGCAAGTTGTACCGCAGCCAACACCACAGACAACAACTGCCGCAACTGATAAATCTGAAATCCAATTAATCCAACCTTCCCAAGCAACACCAGAAATTCAAGCTTGTTTCAAGGATATTCAAGACACTTTAGGAATTCCTTGGGTACCTGCTAACTGGCGTGCTTACGGCATGTATCCAGATGTGATGCAGTTATTTTGGCAACGTCTCAAAAGAGCCATGCAAACAGAAGCATTTTTAGAGGATGCGATCGCAATTTCTGAGCATGTTTATCGCGATATCAATGATTGGTATCAACCAGGTTATCAGATTGAGGTAGGACAGGCACAGCGGCGTCACATCCAGCAAGAACTTAACGCTTTTATTTTTGGTAATCCGCAACTGCTAATCCAGCAAGTTGCACTAAGTCGGTCACTCGCAGGTGAGGTAATAGGTCAGGATGGCAGTGGCGATTCTCCCCGCGCGCCAAATGCTTATGGTCATCATCAAATCCAACTGATAGACGAGCAGTCAGCTCAGGAAATTTCGGCAGAAATGCCACGAGTTTATCAAGACATTAAACAAACTTTGGGTGTACCGATTGTAAACTCCGATTACCAGGCATTAGCACGATGGCCCGCTTTCTTTCTGCCGGCTTGGGAAGACATCAAACTTTGGCGAGAGCGACCGGAGTATCAACTTCTCGTGCAAGATGTCGTGCAGAAAGCAGAAGAAGCTGCCAGCCGTCTGTCTCCTGCTGTGTGGGTTGGTGAGCGAGAAGTGCGAGATATTCTAGATACTCCTGATGATTTCGAGCAGATTCAGCAGATGGTGCAGATGTTCAAGGATATATTGCCGGAACTAATCGTGCAAAATGCTCTGTTTCATTTTGGTCTAAGAGGAGTTCAACCAGTGACCATAGGGAATAGGGAGTAGGCAGTAGGGAATGGGGAATTAGTCAGTTGTCAGTTGTAATTTTTTCCCCTTCCCTACGCCTTTGTGCCTTCTTCTGCTAACTCCATATTTAGTAACGCCGATTTTTTTAAAACATTCTCTACAAAACTATGGAAATCAGAAGCCCAGCTTTTTTCATCGCGAACACTATCCCCTTCAAATACACTTGTGATGGAGACAACATTTCTCCTCCAATACACTGGGAAGCTGCACCTCAAGAAACAAAGAGTTTTGCTTTGATTGTGGATGACCATGATGCACCCAACGAAATGTTTACCCATTGGGTAATTTACAACATCCCTGCTGATATTCGTGAATTACCAGAAGGTTTAGCTAAACAGGCTCAAGTTCCTGATGGTGGATTGCAGGGACAGAATAGTTTTGGGGAGTTGGGTTTTGCAGGTCCTTGTCCACCCAAAAATGGGGCGCATCGTTACTTTTTCAAAATCTATGCGTTAGACCAAATGCTTGATTTGCCAGCAGGATCAAACAAACAACAGCTATTGCTAGCCATAGAGAATCATATTTTGGATAAGGCAGAACTTATGGGACGCTATGCTAGGGAGATTGAGTAAATACCGTCTTAAATAGCTTTTCCATCAGAAAAGAATACAACTGATTTACCCCGCCTCAAACCCTGAAGATGACCTACTTTTTCCGGTAACAGGTGTTTTGCTCAAATGCTGATGTGGGAAGGTTTCTCAAAAACTTTGTGATTTCCTCTTCATATTATGTCCGGCTAATTAGTTACAGTTACCACATCTGTGCAAAAATCGGAAAACCCTCTTTCCCCCTGCCCCCTGCGGTCTTAATAATAATTCTTTAACCGGATACGATATCATCTATTTACTCAGCCTTAACCATAACTTAGGCGATTTTTGAAAAATAAATTACCAGCTAAAGTGGTCGAATCAAAATATCCGATTGTCTCCTCTGGTTTTTTCCCACGAGAATAATCCCCAATATTAACGGTAGCTTTACAGTCCATGCTTAGTCGTTTGACAAGCGTGCTTGTTGCTTGCTGATCAAATTCTTTTTCGATTTGCTCCCGATGTTAATGCTTTGGGTGCGCCTGCTCGGGCTAACCTATCCAAATGCTTTCTCCTGTTTCCTTCGCCTGCTCGAGTACATTTTTCCTCCATCGGTAAATTCTTTCCTAGAAATCACCTAAGGCTATCGCATACAACTACCTTTGCGCCAAAATCAGCCAATAAGAGAGCCAAAACTTTTCCTAAGCCTCATGACTTACTCAATGGAGTTGCTAAACCATCAATGCTGACCAGATTTTTTTGCTGATGATATTCTTTAAGTCCGGCTTCACCTTTTTTCAAAGCCCATTTGACTAAAGTCTCCCTCTGTCCTTTATATTCATAAAGTGGTACGCCAAAACCACAGGAGGTTTGCACTCTTTCGATATCCGCTACAATAATTTGACGCGCTCCGGGAATCTCTGGAAACAAGGGATACAGAGTTTCCGATTCTGGCGAACTGGGAATAACTGTGTATCCTTTACCGTAGAGACGGAGAATACTTGGGGGTTCTTGAAAAGCGCAAAACATAAAAGTAATTCGCCCATTTTCTTGCAGATGTGCTGAGGTTTCGTTACCACTACCTGCCACGTCCAAGTAACCTACACGATGGGGAGAAAGAACGCGAAAACCTCCTAGACCTTTAGGAGAAAGGTTAACATGACCAGTGGGACTTAAGGGTGCAGAACCTACAAAGAAAAGGTGTTGAGCTTCAATAAATTCTTGCAGTTCTTCAGTGATGGATTCAAAAATTTTAGCCATAGATTGAATAGTTCCTGTTGATAAATACCCAACGTTCTACTCCATTGATTTTCGATCCTGCCAACCGCAAGTCTTCGAGAGAGCGATAATGTTAATGCTTTGGGTGCGCCTGCTCGGGCTAACCTATCCAAAATGCTTTCTCCTGTTTCCTTCGCATCAAGAGTACATTTTATCTCCATCGGTAAATTCTTTCCTAGAAATCACCTTAGGTTGCAAGATTGTTGTCGCCGCCCTCTAAAATAGTCCCCTCTAAATTGGCATCTTCTAAATTAGCTCCGGTGAGATTGGTTCTTTCTAATGCAGCTTGGTGCAGATTTGCCTGATGCAAATCCGCGATCGCCAAATCTGCCCCGCTCAAATCTGCTGCTTCCAAATTAGCTTCACTCAGATCAGCTTCACGGATGTCAGCCTGACTAAGAATCGCCTGTTCCAAGTTAGCAGCTTTGAGATCAGCCTGATTTAAAACGGCTTCATCAAGAATTGCACCTTCTAATATTGCATTGTCAAGAATTGCATCACTCAAATCGGCTTTACTTAGATTAGCCCCTGTTAAATCTGCACCATTGAGCCTAGCCCCGCTTAAGTCAGCCCGACTGAGATTTGCCTGTTGCAAATTTGCTTCGTCCAGCATCGCCCCATGTAGGATTGCACCACTGAGATTGATGTTTTTCAAGGCTGCACCCCTCAAGTCAGCGATACTAAAGTCTCGCTCTCCTGCGGCATATAGTTGCCTGAGTTCTTCTACGTTCATCGGCTAACACTCCGTTTTTGTTCAAATAAAAGACTTGAGCTTTTTGTTGAAATGATGGATTACTGAAAATACTTCAAAGTCAGAACACTTATTTTGGCGATTGCGATCTTCGCAGCGGTAGCAACGTTCGCCTTGGTCTCCGCGATTGAGAAGGGCTTGTCGTCAGACATCGCTTATCACTCAACACAATTCAATTAACTTTTGGCAATTAGTCTGACGATAGATAAATCTACGATTGCTTGAACTTACTTTGCTAATTATTCTATTTAAGTTTTCAATGAGATCTTAAGTACAAACAAAGTTGGTATTGCTATTTAATCGCCATGAATTTGCTTCTCAAACTTGAAGCAAAAAATAGTAACTAATCAGGCAGCTTTGTGCCATCCAAGTCAGCCCCGGTTAGATTAGTATCTGTTAAATTGCTACCCCTGAAGATAGCCCAACTTAAATTAGATTGACTCAAATCCGCTCTAGTCAGATTTGCCTCATGCACGTCAGCCGAATTAAGATTAGCTCCACTGAGATTGGCTGCTGTCATGTTGGCTCTATCTAGATTGGCTCCTATCAAGTTTGCTTCACGGAGGTTGGCTTCACTCAGGTTTGCTTCTGTTAACATTGCCATACTCAAATTCGCTTTACTCAAGTTGATTCCGCTCAAGTCAACTCCAGTGAGGTCGGCTCCACCCAAGTCAATTTCTGAAAAATCTCTCTCATTTGCTGCATATTTCTGTTTCAGCTCGTCAATCTGCATTTGCTACATCTCCTTATATCTAAGATTATTGAAAGAAACCTAAATACTAGTATTAAGTTTGGAGTGTTAAATTGGATATTTTAAAGAATATCGTAAGTGTCGTCGTGTTCAGCTATTAATTATTAATTAACGCTCTCACTAGATTTTTTGGTTTCTGGATTAATTGTTTACTATTCAGATTTCTGCAAGTTGAGAGATGCTCGTCACCTGATGTTGCTCAATCCAATTTTTTGCCCATTGGAAGTGTAGCCCTGCACGACGGGCAGCAGCTTCATCTTCGGGGCGATCGCCTACATAACAGGTATTTTCCGGAGTGTGTTTGTGCCGAACCATTGCCAACTGCAACATCCCGGCTCCGGGTTTGCGATATTGTCCAGACCATTTAGTTTTACTATGGTTGTGGACATTGTGGCGAGTGACGCGGAAGCATTTACTGCCTTCAAAGTCAGGGCAGAAGTAAATTTCCCTTAATTTTGGAAATAGCTCAAGCGTGTGCTGCTGTTCCCTGACGCAGTCTTGGATAGACTTGTACCCTGCGGCAACTCCGCCTTGATTGGTGATGCCGACAATAATCCAATCATCTTTATAAGTACCAATAGCAACTTCAGCACCCGGAATAATTTTTTGGTCTTGAGGATGTTGAAAGTATTGTTTCCCGCTGAGTGGTTCTCGAATTGTGCCGTCTAAGTCTATCAATAATAGGCTCATCGTTTTTGTGTGGAATTGCCCTCATATTTGATATCCTAAGCTGTTAAATATTAGCTTTCCTCTAGCTAACGTAAGGCGCTATCACAACGCTTGCTCCTCCTCCAGATTGAGGAAATTATTAAATTCATGTGATGCATGAGCTACAAGACAAAAAGTTGGGAAACTATTTTATTTTTAACAAATAGTACCGATGACGATTCTCGCGTTTTAGTAGTTGCAAATCATGCAGAAATATTAAGGCAGGTAACGATTGATTGCTATAGAGTTGACATAACTCAACAAGTAGATTATTAATAATCATTTCTTCATACCTGAGGTTTAGAATAAGCCTAATATTTTACTCTCCATAGACTGACAAAGTAGAGTTAATATATGCCTCAAGCAGGAGAGAAATTTTTTGTCAGATTGAATATTTAAGTAAATAACAAACATTTAACCTTCCAATGACTTTATCATTTAATATTTTGGGCTTATTCTTAATTTGTATTAATCACCACAATCATTCTTTAAATAAATTCAAACTTTTGAAAGAGTTTTTGTAAAAAAGACAAGTGCTAGATTGATTGAAAGTATTATGTTTGAGTTGCTAATACGAATGATTAGCCGTTAAATATAGCGCAAGTTTACTGAAAGTTAGAAATTATTTTTTGGAAAAAAATAGAAATAAATAAAGTTAAAAAATTTATTTAAAGTCAAGTATTTTTCTTTGATATAAATCTTCTTTAAGTACCAGTATCATACTCTAAATCTTCATAAAATCCATTTAATAAAATAATTAAATAGTTCATCTGAAACGCAATTTAAAGACATTGTGAGTACATAGTATTTCCTCAACTTTGACTTATAGAACATTTGGACAAGAAAGGAGTAGAAGCAATGGAATTAAAGCCGATAAATCAGCAGGTTGTTGCAGTCGTAGGAGCTTCAAGTGGCATCGGGCGAGAAACTGCGCTGCTGTTTGCCAAAAAAGGTGCATCGCTAGTTGTGTCTGCCCGCAGCCAACGAGGACTAGAATCGTTAGTGGATGAAATCTCTCAAATCGGCGGTAAAGCTGTTGCCGTAACTGCCGATGTATCCGAGTTTGAGCAAGTCAAGGCAATAGCAGATAAGGCAATTCAAATTTACGGACGGCTGGATAGCTGGGTACACTGCGCTGCTGTCAATCTCTATGCAACTTTTGAGCAAACAACGCCAGAAGAATTTAAACGCGTTATCGATGTCAATTTGATCGGACAGGTACACGGGGCAATGGCGGCATTACCTCATCTTAAACGCCAAGGTCGGGGATCGCTAATTCATGTTTCTTCAGTGGAAGCCAAGCGTTCATTTCCATTTCATAGTGCTTATGGTGCATCCAAACATGGAATAGATGGCTTTCTAGAAGCTTTGCGGGTTGAATTGATGCACGAAAAATTACCTATTAACGTCACTAATGTGATGCCAGCCTCGATTAACACGCCCATGTTTAACAAATCCCGCACTAAGCTGGGCGTTAAACCACAAGGTTTGCCACCAATATATGAACCGCAGGCTGTTGCGGACGCTATTGTTTATGTTGCTGAACATCCAACCCGTGACATCATCGTTGGCGATGCTGGGCAAGTAATGAATTTCACCCAACGGTTATCACCGCGCTTGATGGATACTTTGTTACTGCAAGCTGGTTTTAAGTTACAAAAGACAACAGAACCAAAGCCAGAAGATGCTCCAGACAATCTATTTGAGCCTATCTCGGACTTTGATCGCGTTGAGGGAGATTTTAGCGAAAAGGCACAGGCAAGCATTTCTACCTGGTTAGAAACTCATCCAAGGGTAAAGTGGGGTACACTCTTGAGCTTGGGAGTGGCAGCATTAGGAGTAGTGGCAACGCAAGTGTTCAAAAACGGGGCACAAATTTAATTGACATCTTATTGAAGTAGCTGCATGGACGGATTGCTTAAAACAAACAGAATTTTTTGCAATCTTAATTTGCCAAGTATAAAAGAAAAATCAATTCCGAAACCGAAAGTCCTACCTTAGAACTGCCTTATCCACCGAAGCTACCCACGCCGGAACCACCTGGCTCGCGAGAACCACAAAAGCCCTACTTCCCCCGGACAAACTCCCAAACCTCATTTCTCAGCACCAGGACGGTTAGATCCTCCGGTGTAGTGTCAGGTAGTTGCTGATTGAGGCGATCGCCATGAGACAAAACAACAATCCTCCTTACTGGACACGACGGCAACTACTGCGGTTTGGGCTAGCAGGCATGATTTTACCGCTCGCTGTCTCTCAATTATCCAATTGCCAGAAGAGGAACTTATTAGTTATGGAAAGCTCAAAGCAGGTTGATTCAAGAGCTACTGAAGGACGGTTGTTGTCCCGCCCAACTCGCCCGACAACAAGCGCTTTGGCGGGGTTACACCCACTAGGACTGGATGAACAGCGAGATGGTTTTGTCTATGTACCCAAAACCTATCGGGCAGATCAGCCGGCTCCACTAGTGTTGATATTGCATGGAGCAGGAGGCGATGCGGAGGGTGCGCTGAAAATCCTCCGTCATCTGGCAAATCCCTTTGGGACAATTCTGTTAGCAGTAGACTCACGCCAACAAACTTGGGATATTATTCGGGGTGGCTACGGTCCTGATATTGCCTTTATCGAACGGGCACTAGCACAAACTTTCAGTCATTACGCTATCGATCCGAACGAGGTAGCGATCGCTGGTTTCTCTGATGGTGCTTCCTACGCCCTTTCGGTTGGCATTACCAATGGCGACCTGTTTAACCACATTATTGCCTTTTCACCCGGATTCATGGCTCCTGCTAGACAATCCGGGACACCGCGTCTGTTCATCTCTCATGGAAAGTGGGATACGGTGTTGCCGATTGAACGGTGCAGTCGCCCGATTGTGCAGCAGTTAAGACAAGCAGACTATGATGTCCAGTACCTTGAGTTCAACGGGTTACACACAGTTCCGAGCGCGATCGCCCAAAGAGCTATGAAGTGGTTTACTCAACCAGCACCGAACGGAAATTAACGATTCCTTCTTACCTACCCAGCATTCTTTATTGCCACAACTGCTAGTAAATTCGGCTGAAATCTTTGATATCCTCTGACTTTTACGCGAGTTTTGGGCGCTCATATGATGGGTGAATCAGCATCAGAAATTATTCAAAGCATTGCTGTAGCTATAAAATTAGGTGCTACCAAAAATGACTTTAAGAAAAATATTGGTATTCATCCATCAAGTGCCGAAGAGATTTTTTGCTTATGAGCATTAATGCTTAATTGTGTCGTGATTTACACCTAAAATTCAAACTAAATTCAACCTTTCGGCAAGCTTATACTTTAAATTACACAACTATAGTAAGACGATACTATACTTAGTGAATTTTAAGATAAAAGTATAAGAACAGGAATTTGAAAGCACGCTAATTTATTACCTGCTATTGTGCTAAAACTCCCGCTCGTTTTACAGCATCTAAAATCATAGTCAAGAACACAAACTTTTGAATAACTAATTATCATGTCAGATGCAGCAGCAACAGAGCTAACTGATGCATTACATGAAGCGGCTCATCCACTAAGAGGTACTGCCCAAGACTACGACCCGCTCAGAGATAAAACTTAGTATTTATTGGCTAAGATTTGTCTAGTTAATTTAATTGAAAATTTTCAATCAAATATATCTAAAGCTACTAATAAAAACTAGATAAATTAGGAAAAATTAAAAGCTATGTTTTGAAAATAAAAATAATAGCCGACTATGTAAAAAGGAAACTTGATAAACTTTCGGGCACAACGCCCAGTTAAGTCTTTTATCGTAGCTTTAGGCTGCTGGTTGGGAATAAAGCGGTAACTATCCACTTTGATAGAAGCAACTGAAAGCTTTCTTGACTACAACCTAAATAAGGCTTTGTGTTACCAACGTGCGTTACCGCAGGACTTTCCATGTTGATTTCTATCGATGCTCATATCCTTTTTCCTCGTCCTTTGGTTTATGCCACTTATCGAGACAAGCTAACGGAACTTGTGCCCTACATGTCAAAGGTCAGACAAATTGAGTTCAAATCAAGGCAAGAGCAAGATGGACTTTTATACCTAGTACATGAGTGGTATGGTGGTGCCAATATTCCAGCATTAGCGCGTGCTTTCTTAAGCGAAGATTTACTTAATTGGACAGAAGATTCTATTTGGAATAATTTGGAATATACAACTAGTTGGCACATCAAAACCCACGCCTTTACTGAAGCAGTTCACTGTACAGGCAAAAATCACTTTCTGGAAGATGATAAAGGAACGCTAATCCAGAGCCGGGGCGAACTAGTCATTGACCCGCAGCAGATAAAGGGTACACCACAGCAGTTAACAGTGGCGATCGCCCGTATCGTTGAGAATTCATTAGTAAAACAGATTACACCTAATTTCCAACAAATGAGTGAAGGAATTCGTCAGTACCTGAAGAAAGTGCAAGAAAGTGCGAGCTAACTGTTTGATTGCCAATACATATCTTGCAAAAATCCAAAAACTCTCAATCTCATCACCTGATACTCGTCGTGCAATCGACTCACTTAAGTTTTTGAGAAGATAATACCGCAATATTTTCAAAAGTAGTGAGCACTCTTATATTTCTCTCGGACTGAGCGAATCTATTAAACATTTATTGACTCAAGTTTAACCAATCTATGACTCACTTTGGTATTATTTGTCCTCCCTATCCCGGACACCTGAATCCCCTAGCTGCATTAGCTAGAGAACTCCAATCGCGCGGTCATCAGGTAAGCTTTTTACAAATCCCAGATTTAGAATTTAAGGTGCAATTAGAGGGGGTAAATTTTTATCCTATTGGACAAACCATTTATCGACCTGGCTCAATCGCTGAAACCTTTGCTCAATTGGGTAAGTTAAGCGCTCTGGAAGCGCTACGTTACTCCCTCGACTTTTGCCAGCAAATGGTTGAAATAGTTTGCCAAGATGCACCCAAGGCGATCGCAGCGACAGGTATTGAAGCCTTGCTAGTAGATCAACTCGAACCCGCTGGCGAGACAGTGGCGGAATATCTCGACCTCCCGTTTATTTGTGTTTCTTCCGCTCAGGTAATTCACCGCCGAGCCGATGTTCCACCTTTCTTTACTTCTTGGAGTTACCAGAATACACAGTGGGCAAAGATCCGCAATCAAATAGCGTATTCGCTGTTGGATCGCAGCTGTCAACCGATTTTACGAGCAATTAATCATTACCGCAAAGAGTGGAAGTTGCCCGACTACCGCCATATTTACGCTTCCAATTCACGACTTGCCCATATTAGTCAACAGCCTGTAGCATTTGAGTTTCCTATTCCCGACTTGCCATCACATCTCCATTATGTGGGTTCATTACGAAATCCTTCAGCACCATTGGTTCAGTTTCCATATGAGAAGTTAACCGGACAGCCAATGATTTATGCCTCTTTAGGAAGCGTGCAGAATACTAAACAATCAGTATTTCATTGTATTGCTGCTGCATGCGTTGGACTGGATGTACAATTGGTAATTTCGCATGGAGGTGGGATGAATGCAGAAGCAGTGCGATCGCTACCTGGTTCCCCGTTAGTGGTCGAGTATGCTCCCCAACCGGACATCCTGGCGAAAGCTAGTCTTACAGTTACTCATGGAGGTATGAATACAACATTGGATTCCCTAAGCTATGGCGTACCTCTGGTAGCAATTCCTATTACTTTTGAACAGCCTGGAACTGGCGCTCGAATTCGCTCGACAGGAGTGGGAGAAGTACTTTCTCTATCGAAACTCAATATGTCCAGTTTAAGATTAGCAATTGAGCGAGTATTGACAGAAAAATCATACACAAAGAATGCACGGAGGATTCAGCAGTCAATTCAACTTTCAGGTGGCGTGGCAAGAGCAGCCAATATCATTGAGCAAGTCATTCAAGTTAATAGAGCTACATATAGCGTATCTCACATGGGGGGCATTCCTGTAGACATATAATAAAGTTGGAAAATTTAAGTAGCTATAACCCTTGTAATTTCGTTAAAGTTTAGAAACGGCAGAAAAATAAAGTTGGAAAATAACTTTGCCATTTTTAGATTTTCAGCGAAATTTAAAATAAAAAAGTTGGAAAATTGCTTCAAAGCCTTACAGAATACTGTTTTTGAGCCAGGGCTTAAGATGGACATAGACGGAGAGCGCACATCTGTACAAGCAAAGAATAATGGGTAACGCTGCGATCGCCCCAGAAATTTCCCGAAAGTGCGATCGCTCCCCAGTCAAAGCCAAATCAGTAATTTTGGTTGGTGATGTATGCGATCGCAGTAATTGACCTCACGTTATATTAACAAGGGTAAAAGAAAAACCTTTCCCCTTACCCCTACAAAACTTTACATACTTCGGTTTAATCGCGCCTACTTACTTCGGCAAAACCACGCTTTGACGCACATTACGCTTGCGATCGCTTTTCCGAGTACCTCCAGCCATCTGATACTCATGGCTATTGTTCCCATACTTATAAGCAATACCACGCAACATTTTCTCAGAATAGTCTGCCAATTCTTGTTCATTTTCAACGATTTGGGTTAGTAAGACATCAATAGTGGAGAGGGTAGTATTGTATGCTTCTAGAGATTTCCGGAGACTTTCAATTTTTTCAGTATAATCCTTAACTGTTAACCCCTCTCCGACATCTAGAGTTGAATTGATAGATTTAATGCTTGCTAGACGTATTTCAGCTTTGCCAAGAGCACGTGAATTGCGTTTTTGCCTTGCCATAATTAATACTCATCTTCTAAACTTCTGATAACTCTATAGTGGACAATTATTGAAAAGGTTGTCATACGTGAAATTGTTGATTTTTCTAAAAAAGTCTAAAAGTTAAGTGCTATACAACATTTTTTGCCCATTAAAACCAGATTTATTGTAGAGACATAGCACTGCTGTGCCTCTAAAGCGTATTCTATTTAAGGGAATATGCTGTAACACAAGTCTGTTTCTAATAACGTCAAGGCGGAAGCTGCTACAGACTGCGCGAAACACCCAAACGTGAAAGCGGAAGTTGCCACAAGGAAGGCGGAAGTTGCTGCAAGGAAGACGGAAGTTGCTACAGCGAAGGCGGAAGTTGCTGCAAGAAAGGTAGAAGTTGCTACAGCGAAGGCGGAAGTTGCTACAGCGAAGGTAAGCAGAGAAACCTGATCTGCTCCCTTCGACTTCGCTCAGGGAGCAGATCAGGTGATGGTTGAGGGAAGCGATGCACTAAGCGACTGGTGAGCAACTTGCCCTGAGTTTCGGCTGCGCTCAACTACCGCAGAGCCGAAGGAAGTCGTGTAGACCCATAAAAAAGTCATACAATTTGAGCATCTGAAAACCTTATTATTTCGTCGCTAATAGTACGAGCAATAAAAAATAAAGTTGTACAATTTATCTAAAATTGCTCAAATTAACAAATAAAAAAGTTGTATAATTTTTGGAAAGCTTAATAGGTATAGGTTTTAAGGTATTGTTGTAAGGTATCAGGCTTGCGATCGCATTGACAAGAGTGCATCCTCACCTCGACCTTCCTTTATGTAGCGCTCAAACTTGGCTTATGTCCAATCTCGTTTGCCCCTAGCTACAAAAAACTCCTGTAGATGCTTGCATATCCATCCACAGGAGAAATTGTACAACTTTATTATTTATTTTCCAACTTTATTATTTCTCCACAAGGACTTTAGTCCTCACTACGGATTTATTCTACTGTTACCGACTTGGCTAAATTTCTCGGCTGATCGACATCCAAACCACGTCGCGCTGCAATATGATAAGCCAATAATTGCAAAGGAATTACAGTTAGGATTGGCGAAAGTAATTCATCCACGTTGGAGACGGGAAGCAAATCGTTAAAAATTTCCGCTGCTTCACCATCGTTGACGGGAGTCACACCAATTAAGCGCGAATCTCTGGCTTTTGCTTCTTGAGCGTTAGAAAGGACCTTTTCGTAAACATTACCAGGCATAGCGATCGCTACTACTGGTACTTTCGCATCTAATAGAGCGATCGGACCATGTTTCATTTCTCCGGCTGGATAGCCTTCAGCGTGAATGTAGCTGACTTCTTTTAATTTCAACGCTCCTTCTAAAGCAATGGGAAAGTTAATTCCCCTACCCAAAAAGATAAAATCTGTGGTTTCTGCAAAGTCGTGCGCTAACTGTTCAATTAGATTTTCTTGACTTTCCAAAGTTGCTTCAATTTCTTTCGGAATCTGTCGCAAAGAGTTAATAATATCCTCTAATTTGTCGGGAGAAATTGTTTGACGACGATAAGCTAAATCCAAGGCTAAAGCATAAAATGCCATCAGTTGGGCGATAAAAGTTTTCGTTGCCGCTACGCCAATTTCTAGTCCACCGTGAGTATTAATAATGTGAGATACCATTTCACCCAAGGTACTTTCTGGGCGATTGGTAATTCCTAGTAGTCGCGGTTGATACTTGAGTTCTAAAGCGCTGCGGCGTTCTTTTTCCATCGCTAAAGCTGCTAGTGTATCAGCAGTTTCGCCAGATTGAGTTACGCCAATTGTGAGAGTATTTGCTGTTATAGGTGATGGTGCATAGCGAAACTCAGAAGCATACTGCACCTGTGTAGGAATTCCTGCCAATTGTTCAATTAAATATTTACCGATTAAAGCAGCGTGCCAACTAGTACCGCAAGCAACGATTTGAATTTGCTCTAAATCATCGTAAAATTCTGCTGGTAAGCTTAAATTAATCGGCGAAGACGGATCATTTGTAAAATAAGCTTCTAAACAAGCCCTAACTACTCCCGGTTGCTCGTAGATTTCCTTGAGCATGAAGTGCTTGAATCCCTGCTTTTCTACCATCATGGGACTCAAGTTGAGTAAGCGCGGTTGTTTTTTCAACCTGTCACCGGCAAAGTTATATATTTCCACCCCTAATGGTGTCAGGCGTGCCATTTCCCCATTTTCCAGGGTTAGCACCGCACGGGTATGAGAAACGATCGCCGGCGTATCCGAAGCGCAGAAAAATTCCCCTTGACCAAAACCAATCACCAGTGGGGCTTGTTGTCGGACGGCGATCAGTTCATCGGGAAAGTCAGCAGAAACGCAGGCGATCGCAAATGCCCCTTTGAGTTTATTCACAGCTTGACGCACTGCCTCGAAGAAGGGAGAGGAACACTGTGCGAGGTCGGAAAAGGGGGGATTTTTTAAGAATTCCGCGATTAAATGGGGAATTACTTCTGTATCGGTTTCGGAACGAAACACGTAGCCTTTTTCTTTGAGATCCTGGCGTAACTCGCGGTAGTTTTCAATAATGCCATTTTGCACCACCGCCACCCGCATTGCTGTATCCATGTGCGGATGAGCATTATACTCTTCTGGCTTACCATGAGTTGCCCAGCGAGTGTGACCAATACCAATTTGTGCCGGGGCTTCGACGGCTTCTAGTTTGGAACGTAGGTTATGCAGTTTCCCTTTAGCGCGGACGCAATTAACCTCACCTTCCCAAATAGTAGCGATTCCGGCGGAATCGTAACCCCTATACTCCAGTTTTTCTAGCCCAGAGAGCAAAATTTCTGTCGCTGCTTGAGTGCCGATATAACCAACGATGCCGCACATTGCTCACACCACTTTGTTTAGAGGACGATTAAACTTAGTATAGTTCCTAACATAGATGCGGGGTTAGATGCGGGGTTTTCGCCAAGCTTCAACAAACTTTATATATATGTGAAGCAAAAAAAGAGCAATTTGCTTTCTGTATTACTCGATCGCGCGATCTTATTTTCGACTTTCGCCATCATCAGATATTTTTTTAGGGTGAGGATTATACACTATTGACTATAATAGTGTATAATCCTCACCCTAAGATGCTGTTATCTGCTTTTTATTGACTGGGAATTGCCAGTCGAATCAGAAATTCTGGTGAATTTCTTAGTAAGCCAGACCCATACTGCGAGTGGTTTCGGCATTTGACAGGTAAACCCGGATGCTCAAAAAGTCAGTGGGGCAAGCAGTTTCACACCGCTTGCAACCTACGCAGTCTTCTGTGCGTGGTGAAGAGGCAATTTGAGCAGCTTTGCAGCCATCCCAAGGAACCATCTCCAGCACGTCTGTAGGGCAAGCGCGGACGCATTGTGTACAGCCAATGCAGGTATCGTAGATTTTTACGCTATGAGACATTCAAAAAAATCTCCTAACTGAAGTGTTATTCTCTGCCAAATAATCATAATCAAGGCATAGTTTACCGCAGTGTTCTAGCACCTGTAAGCAAAAGGCTACATAACTTTAAACAACTTGACAGTGTAAAAGGAAGTCTGCTAAACGCTGCTCTGGTTTTAATTGTATGTCAGTTGCCTGTTTGAGATTGCGATCGCCTATTACAAAATCGGAAAATGGGTAATGGGGCATGGGGGGAATGGGGCAGGGGGCAGGGAGCAGGGAGCAGGGGGCAGGGGGCAGGGAGCAGGGGGCAGGGGGAGAAATATTTTTTTTCTTATCCTTTTCCTTTTTCCTTTTTTCCTTTACCCTTTCCCCCTTTTTTCTTCCCAATGCCCATTGCCCATTGCCCGATGCCCATTGCCCCAATTAATTTCTGGTATTCACTCCGATCTCGATCCGGTTTCCCTCACAAACTTTTAAGTAAGGCGCAGGGATTATAGAGAGGTATGAAACAAAAGTCAATTACAAAGAGTAATCGAAGTACGTTAACTATGGCAATCATTCGTTGGCAACCTTTCTCAGAAATGGAAACTCTACGCCGTCAAATGGATCAAATTTTTGATGAAATGTTAACCCAAAAGCGTGATGTAATTACTTGGAAGCCTGCGGCTGAACTGGAAGATACAGATAATAACGTAATTTTGCGCTTATCAATTCCCGGTGTGGAAGCTAAAGATTTAAATATCCGGGTAACACAGCAAGTAGTAGCTATTTCTGGCGAAAAGCGTCAAGACAATCAAACTGAAAATGGTAGTTCCTTCCGTTCCGAGTTCCGTTATGGTAAGTTCCAACGGGTAATTCCTCTACCAGTTGCGATTGAAAACAACAAGGTGCAAGCTCAATTCAAAGATGGTATTTTGACGCTGACACTGCCCAAAGTAATTGAAGCACGTAACCAAGTTGTGAAAATTAATTTAGCAGATAATACTCCTCAAACAGCTCCTGAAGCTAACCAAACTGAAGAAGTTAAAGCTGCTTAATTGACATTTAGTTAGTTTAGTGATACTTAATTAACCGCGATCGCTGTCTGTGGATAAATTTCCAGACAGCGATCGCGGTTTTTTTCGTATCTTCTCCAGACCGCGATCGCCAAAAAATAGGGATAGGCGATCGCGATCGCCTATCCCCATCAGAACTCAAGACTCAGCACTAATTATAAAGAAGCATTTTGCAACTCAGCCGTGCGTACAGATAGCTGCTGTGTCTGGTTACCGCGTAGGACTTTTACCTGCAAAGTCTGACCTAGGCGACTATTTTCCACAATATCTTGTAACTCTTCGGCTGTAGCGACCGGTTGTCCATCAATTTGCACAATCACATCACCCAGACGCATACCCGCAGCAGCAGCTGGAGAATTGGGTAAAACTCGCATCACCAAAACACCATTAGCTTCTGCTACTTGCAGTGGTGAGTTGGGGTCATTGTTATTTTGTCTTGCAGCATCAGCTGTTAAAGTTAGCATTTGCACGCCTAAATAGGGGTGAGCAACTTTTCCACCACTTTCAAGTTGAGAGGCGATCGCTTTTGCTTTATCTATGGGAATTGCAAATCCAATTCCCATTGCGTCAGCACGAATTGCTGTATTGATTCCAATCACCTCACCTCGGTCATTTAACAGTGGTCCCCCGGAGTTACCAGGGTTAATTGCTGCATCGGTTTGAATAAACTCCAAGCGTTTGTCAAGAAGACCTACTTGAGCGCTGGAACGTCTGAGGGTGCTGACGATTCCCAAAGTAACAGTATTATCGAATCCTAAAGGATTACCGACAGCGATCGCCCAGTCTCCCACTTGCACATTACTTGAAGAACCCAAGGGTGCAGTTGGTAAATTTCCACCAGCATTAATTTTGACCACTGCTAAATCTGTCACTTCGTCAACACCTTGCACTTTTCCTTCAAAGCTGCGTCCATCTTTGAGCCGGACTGTTACTTTATCAGCTTTATCGACTACGTGAGCATTAGTGAGAACCAAGCCACTCTTCTCAATAATGAAACCAGATCCTAAACCGCGTAATTGTTCAGAAGGCAACCTCTGGGGTAAACTCTCACCGAAAAACCTGCGGAACAAGGGATCGTCAAACATCGGATCTACGCGACGAGTAATTGTGCGCTCAATATCAATTCTCACAACTGCTGAACCCACACGATTCACCGCAGCTGTAACAAAACTACTATTACCGATAACAGCCGTGGCTGGTGATTGCCTTTGAGCAACTAATTCTGACAAATCCGTAGTTAGAGAATTTGGCGCAGGTCCTGCTTGGGAGGGTAACACTTGCAGGCTGCTAACGGTTAGCAAAACTCCTAGAAAGATCGCTAAGATATGGGTACTAAGTTGGCGTATAGACCGGGGTACTTGGTAAAATCGCATAACCACACAAGAATGTTGAGAGCGTAATTGTTGTTTAATCTTGATTAATATCAGAAGTGTTGAACTACGAAAACCGCTGCTCAGACTTCTGTATCTACAGCTATTTTTACAGGTTTGATAGAAATTCCTGTGTATTGACGTTTGTTTGTTTTGGGTTTGTGGCGATCGCCTACTCTCCCCAACTTCTGTGTTTGGATATTGGGCATTGGGAATCGGGCAGTGGGCACGCTCGCATCGGGCATTGGTAATAATTTTTCCCCTTTTCCCTTTTCCCTTTTCCCTTTCCCCCTCCCTCTCTAGGCTAGGATCTTACTATTGCCAGAACTTTGATAACCATGAATGGATTAAACCGATTAGCTGAAGGAACCTTGTCTAGAACTTCAGCAGCAGAACATTCCCAAAACGATATAGACCACAGCCACACAGATCATACTCCTGGGCATGGACAGTCGGCTCATCCACACGTCCATAGTGAGGAGTCATTGCGGCGAATTGTTAATCGGCTGTCGCGTATAGAAGGACACGTTCGCGGCATAAAAACAATGGTGCAACAAAATAGCCCTTGTCCTGATGTTTTATTGCAAATTGCCGCCGTTAGAGGTGCAATAGATAAAGTGGCGCGGATTGTTCTCGATGAACATTTAACTGAGTGTATTGGTAGAGCCTCCAAAGAAGGCAATATTGAAGTTGAAATTGAACAACTCAAAGCTGCTTTGGATCGGTTTTTCCCTTAAAAAATAAAAAACTAGGGTGTGTTATGGCTTGTCCTACGGACACGCTGCGGAGCGTTCGCCTAACGCACCTTTTTTATATTTAATTAATTATATCCACCAGCTTAATGTTACTGGAAAATTACCAATTTCACTATTCTTTGATTGGCAATCCAGATAAAGAAGTAATTCTTTTATTACATGGATTTATGGGTAATTGTCATGAATTTGATGAAACAATAAAAATACTATCTGATAATTTTTATTGTCTGACAATTGACCTTCCCGGACATGGCAAAACTCAAGTTTTTGGTGGCGATGATTGTTATACAATGGCAAACACTGCCCAAGCATTAATCAACTTACTAAATAAGCTAAAAATTTCTCAATGCTTTTTAGTTGGTTATTCAATGGGTGGAAGATTGGCTTTATACCTAAATTTCCATTTCCCTCAACGTTTTCCTAAAGTTATTTTGGAATCGGGTTCTCCAGGTTTGCTAACAGAAGCCGAACGATTACAGCGAGTTAAATCTGATGAGCAAATAGCGAGAAAATTAATAAGATGTGTTGAAGAAAGTGATTTTAAAGCTTTTTTATTAAATTGGTACAATCAGCCGATTTTTGGCTATATAAAAAATCATCCTGAGTTTGAGCGCATGATAGAAAGTCGGTTGCAGAATAACCCTTTAGAGTTGGCGAAATCATTGCGCTTCATGGGTACTGGATGCCAACCTTGTTTGTGGGAAAAACTCGAAGAGAATACAAACCCGTTGCTGTTATTAGTTGGTGAGTATGATGAAAAGTTTATAGTTATTAATAAAAAAATGGCGGAAGTATGTAAATTTGCTGCATTACAGGTGATTAGTAATTCTGGGCATAATATACATTTTGAAAGTACTTTGGCGTTTGTAGAAGATGTTAGTAAGTTTTTGATTGAGGTTTGAAGTTATATATAGGGGTTATGCTTGTTTGAGAAATACGTTGTGATTTTAAGGGTTGAATAAGCGTTGAAACCCTTACTACGAATCAAGTCAATTTGTCGCGGATTTTAGTTCTTCTTGCAAGTTTTTCTGATAAATCTTAGGTAGATATCGGCTGACGGAATTAGTTTCTATACCATATCCGAGACTTGTCCAAGTGGGGGAAAGCCGGCGCAAAACTTCGTTTAACTTTCCTTTATGCAGTTGTTGAGAAATATCAGTTCCCCAAACTTGCCGATCGCTTAACCAGCTGTAAACTACTGCGTCTTGATATTCTGCTGCAAAACTATAAGATGCCCAAAACATAAACCGCGTCGGGTTGGGATGATAGCGTGGGGCTATTCTATACCAAGTAGTGTTGATGATTTGATATCTCCCAGCAGCTGTAGAGCAATTGCCTTTGTTGGGACCATTAACAATTGTGACGCATATTTGAGGATGATGGCTCAAATCATTGACTTGCTGTCCACCATATAACAGAGAATAAGGGCGAGCGCTATTTGCCTCACTCGCTGATATAGTTCGCATTAAAGCACGAAGGTAAGGATCGCCACCTTTCATGACCAAGGGTGGATTTTTTTGAGCAAAGACGGGATCGCTATGCGATCGCAAATCCCCAAATACATACCACTGCAACAAATATACAAAGCCGAGAAGTGCGGCTATCGGTCCAATAAGTTTTTCAACACCTTTCGATTCCACGCTTTTCAGACTCGGACTCCTTACAATTTGCGTATATTCAACAATAATGACGCACTTTCAAACGGCAAAGTTCACCCAAGCTGCTCATTAGTCAATAGTCTAAAGTCCAAAGTCAAGAGTCCAAAGTCCAAAGATTGACTGTTGACTGTTGACCATTGACCCTTGACTATTGACCATTAACCATTGACTCAGCACTCTTAATTAAGCAACGTTAGCAAATAACTCCCCAAAGCTTTTTGAGGTAGCCTCTTCTTTAGCAACAATCTCAACAACTTTGTTGCGTGCGGCACCTTCAAACAGTGACTCGACACAAACTTTGGCGACTTTCTGCCGGGGAATGCTGCCATCGAACAGTGTATCAGCACTTTGCATCACGATTTGGTTGGAATTATCCTCATTTTTTAACCCCCCAGGACGGACAATTGTGTAAGTCAAACCGCTTTTCTGGATATATTCCTCAGCTTGCTTTTTCCAAACCAAAATCAGCCAGAACAAGTTCAAAGGATGAAACAACTTGGAAGTACACAACGAAGAAACGAAAACAAAATGCTCTATTCCCTTCGCTTTGGCAGCATCCACTAAATTTTTAGTGCCTTCAAAATCCACTTTATAAGGTCCTGTGGGGTCAAAACTAGGTTTTGCTCCGGTAGCACAAAGCAGTACTGTGCTATCCCCTAAAGCAGTCGTCAGGCTTTCTGGTGTTAACACATCCCCAACTACCAACTCAACATTAGGAGGCAAAATTCCCTTCGCTTTCTCTGCGTCGCGCACCAAAGCACGGACGGGAATATTTTTTGCAATTAGTTCTTGTACTATCCTGCGACCTGTTTCACCTGTTGCCCCTGCTACAAATGCTTTCATAATAAACGCTATCCTGGGAAACTAATATTTGATTTCTTCGTTCCTTATTTTAGTGATTCTATGAAGTTGCTGGCACATTTTTGAGGTTTCCGTCAAAATGTACTCTTAGTGCGAAAAATCTCACCCTATATGGGAACTATGAATACAGGTAAACGCCAGATTATACAGGAATGTTTATATGCTTTCACAAAATCATGAATATCAATCCTTTGAAATAAGCGAAGCAGCTGTACCTGTGCCATCACCAGCGGATACTGAAGACGCGCTAGAGCAAGCAATTGGTGGAACACCTGCAAAGTTTTATGGTCGTTATCACGACTCTATGGAAATGTATGCTCCAGTAAGCTTGGTTGCTGAGTATCTCAATGCTCATTCTTCATGGTTTTCGCGCTGCGCTGAACCAATGAAGGTGCAACCGCTGGGAGAAAATGGTTACGCTTTAGGAATCGGTCGTTTTGGCTCTTTTGGTTATGAGGTGGAGCCAAAAATTGGTTTAGAACTGTTACCTCCAGAGGATGGTATTTACCGCATCCACACTATACCCATCCCAGATTACTATCCCCCCGGTTATGACGTAGACTATAAGGCATCGCTACGTATGATAGAAGCTACGGCAAACGATGCACTAACAAGTTTTTCTGAGATCACACGAGTTGAATGGGAATTGGATTTGATTGTTGATATTCACTTTCCCAAGTTTATTCAGCGTTTGCCTAAATCTTTGGTGCAATCTACAGGCGATCGCTTACTTAATCAAGTCGTCCGTCAAGTTTCCAAGCGCCTTACCCACAAGGTTCAGCGAGATTTTCATCAATCTTTAGGAATAGATTTTCCTGTCAATCAGAAAAAGCGTTAAGTGGTTAGTGGGGCAGGGGGCAAGAAAGAGGGGAAAAGGGAAAGCGCTCCGCGCAGGGGAAAGGGGAAAGGCATGGAAATAAAGAGTTATTTAAACATAGTGCATTTTTCTTCCCCTTTCCCTCTTTCCCTTTACCCTTTCCCCCTCTTCAATTGCCCATTGCCCAACAACTAACTAACTATGCATTAGTAAGAATTCTTTGAACAATTTGCACGCCGGTAATAGCCTGCCAAGCAAAAAGTCCCAAAAGTGCAAAATTCAACACAATGTGAGTCATCCGCGCCCAATTTGCACCTTTTTGCATAAAAGGAGATAGGGACGCAGAAAATGCAATCAAACTCGTCATTCCTAACCCTGCTAGCAGGTGAGGTCCGACAAATAACTTACCATTATTGATGTAGGTGACAGCCATACCACCGATCGCACCTGCCACCATCAAACCTAAAAGTATCGAGCCGATTTGATAGTGCTTGACGTTATATTTACCTTTAATCAGTTCTTTCTTCTCTTCACCTTGAGCATGTCTGGTACGCTGTACTTGTAATCCCAGGTATGCCGCGTAAATCGAGAATAGCAATAGTGCCCACATCATTACCGGGTGAAAGAAGTTCAGCCAATATTTCACCGATGGAGAAAGTTCCATATTGATACGTGTTCCCGCCTAGTTATTAAATCTTTATAAAAGTTAGCATAATCGCTTTATTAAAGATTGGAAAGCTATTTCTTATAGAAGAGGAGCGAAAGTTTTAATACAGATACTATGAGGCTTTCGGGGTGTTGAAAGAAAGTAAGAATGTTTCCGGTCTGGTTACAAGCGGGGTTTTGGGGTTTATTTAGTGGTTCAGCGCTGCTGCTTGGGGCAGCAATTGGCTATTTTGCGCGGGTTCCGCAACGGATAATTGCCGCAATTATGGCTTTTGGTGCTGGGGTATTAATTTCAGCGCTGTCGTTTGAGTTGATGGATGAAGCTTATAAACAAGGCGGTTTCGACTCTACGGCAATCGGCTTTGTTGCAGGTGCAGTTGTGTATACTGCTGCTAACTGGTATTTAGCGATTCAGGGAGCCAAGCATCGCAAGCGATCTGGCAAGCATCAACCATCGGAAGACGAAGATAGTGGTAGTGGTTTGGCGATCGCTGTGGGCGCACTTTTAGATGGTATCCCAGAATCGATTGTCATCGGCGTTAGTATGATTGCCGGCGGATCTGTCAGCGCTGTCGCTGTCGCAGCAGTTTTTCTCTCTAATATTCCCGAAGGACTATCTAGCGCTGCTGGCATGAAAAATGCAGGTAGATCGTTGCGCTACGTTTTCGGTGTTTGGGGTACTATTGCAGTTCTTTGCGGTGTGGCAGCACTTTTAGGTTATACCGTTTTCAGCCACTTATCGGCGGAAGTCATCGCAGCAACAACCGCGATAGCCGCAGGCGCCATTTTATCGATGCTCGTTGATACGATGATTCCAGAGGCATTTGAGAAAGCGCATGATTTTGCAGGATTGATTACTGTTGTCGGCTTTTTGGCTGCGTTTGTTCTCAGCAAGCTGGGGGGATAAGTTATACCGTTTGACTTTAAGGTTGATACAAATAGGCTGCAAGGGGGCAGGGGGCAGGGAGCAGGGGGAAAAGAAAAAGAAGAATCATTTGTCTCATAATTTTCGTGAAATGGTATTAGAGCAATTTTTAGATAATTGAACCAGGTTATTTTTATCTCACACAAAGAAGCCAGTGCGTTGCGGTGAAACAGTGTGGTTTAAATACATGAAAACTTCTTAGTTCATGAAGGGGGGGAAAGGGGAAGGGGTTTAAAACCCCTCCTTGATAAATGCACGTAAACACAGATAATATTTATTTGTGTACTCTGCCTTGATCTGATGAGAGGCGAGAAACCTGGTTTATTCAGTAATACCTTGTCGTAAGGGACACCCTACGCTAGCTAGCGTTTCTCCAGGGGTATGCCAAAATACCCTCACCCTAGAAGGGTGGGGCTATACGAACAAAGGCTGCCTCCGCAGCCTATAAAATGGAAGCCCACGGAGGTGGGCTTTGTACGTGTAGCCCCAGGCTTCGAGCCTGCGGGCGTTTCTTTGGAGGGTAATTTATGGTTTCTACTCAAGATATTCCGTTAATACGTGCTACTACTCGTGGCGATCTAAAGCTTGTGCGATCGCTACTAAATAATGGTACGCTTGCTGATACGTGCGATCGCACCGGAACTACGCCGTTAATGTTTGCTGCTTCTTTAGGCTACACGGAAATTGCGCGATCGCTTCTCGATGCAGGCGCAAATATCAATTTACCCAGAAAACGCTATAAGTTGACTGCTTTAATGTTGGCAGCTAGCGCCAATCAAGTTGATATTGTCCAGCTTTTAATCTCTAGAGGTGCTGATGTCAATGCCATTAATGAAGATGGCAGTACAGCTTTAATGGCAGCAGCTTTGAAAGGTTATGTTGATGTGGTGAAAGTATTGCTTGCTGCAAATGCAGATGTGAATGTCACAGATAAAGATGATGACACTGCTTTGAAAGTGGCGGTTAAGCAGGGACATTCCAAGATTGTAAAAATACTACTAGAAACGAGTGCAGATGTCAATACCCAAGATGAAGATGGCGAAACTTTGTTGATGGTAGCGGCAGACTTGGGACACTTGGAAGTTGTACAAGCATTGTTGGCAGCGGGGGCTGATGTAAAACGGAGAAATCAAGATGGGGGAACTGCACTATCAGCAGCTGCGGCAGCGGGACATGATGCGATCGCTTCAATCCTATTAGATCATGGTGCTGATGTGAATACCCAAGACCAAGATGGTGAAACTGCTTTACATCTTGCGGCTGTTGAAGGCTACGCTGATGTGGTAGAAGTGTTACTCAGCCGAGCTGCGGATGTGCAAATCAAAAACCACCTGGGTGATACACCACTGCTTGTAGCAGCGTTGCAGGGACATAGTAAAATTGTTGAGGCGCTGTTGCGGCAAGGTGCAGATGTAAATGGAAAATCGGGCGAAACGCCTTTGATACTAGCTGTATCGCAAGGACATGCTCAGACAGCGAAAGTATTGCTAGACTACGGTGCTGATGTTAATACTCAAGCAGATGATGGCAAAACTGTTTTGATTAAAGCAGCGGAAGGCAATCAAATAAGTATAATGCAGCAACTGCTAGATAAAGGTGCAGATGTTAATTATATAGATTCAGCCGGGGCAACAGTTTTAATGTGGGCAGCATCGCGGGGTTATAACGAAGCAGTGCAGATGTTAATTAAAGCTGGGGCAGATGTGAATTTAAAAAATAAAGGTGGTTATACAGCTTTAGCGATCGCCGAGTTTAATGGTTATGAAGATGTCGTGCAAAGTCTGCCGGCAGCTAGCGCAGAGGAATAGACATCTCCGGAAAAGATTTAGAAACCTTAAATTCACGCGCAGACCTAACCCCCTACCCCCCTTCCCTTGTAGGGAAGGGGGAATTAAAGCCTCTCTCCGCTTCGGGGAGAGGTTTGGAGAGG
>JAESFM010000110.1_pt1 | contig 36497 bp, 31 predicted proteins | sample 9266171 | NCBI WGS metagenome assembly JAESFM01 (sample SAMN14505069, study PRJNA617099) | algae metagenome | isolation source: Hassallia sp. WJT32-NPBG1 and co-occurring heterotrophs from well developed... | place: USA: Mojave Desert, Joshua Tree National Park, California | collected 2006-06-22 | reverse complement strand
GTTTGAGCCTGTGGACTGGTTAACGCCCACGTTGCCAGGATGAAGCAAGGAAGTAAACGAAACTCAAACCCAATTGAATAGCTTTGATAGGTGTTGATTAGGTTTGAGTAGGCTTTATATAACGGTTTACCGCTCATATGCGGAATGAGGCAATCGCAATGGTTTGAGATTGCTTCACAACGGAACGCTTCGGACATAAATATTTTTGAACCGTTTACTGAAAACAATTAATACCAATAATCCATAACCTTTGCCCTATAATAGAAATCGATTAAGCACATTTCCATTAAGGAGAATCAAAATGGTACTTAGCGATGGTCTCTCAAACCCAAATAAAAAGAGCATAATTGTAGCTGACTGCACAAAGTTGCTCGATACACAAGTTGCTAACATGGGAGGGGTTTCGGGTCTCGGCTTGAAAGCAGCCTACTCTGTTGTCAAGGGAATTAGACCCACTTATTGCAAGGATGCGATTGAGGGGCTTTTGCCACAATCTTTGAATGCACTCGATCCTATTTGGAGTGAGGGTATACAAGCGGGCAATCCGGTCGGACACCTGACTCAAAACCGCGATCGCGCGGCAAACGCATTACTTGCCATCACCGATACTAGGATCGAGAAAAGCAATAACACGATTGTCAAAGGAGCATATACTAAACTCCGCAACTCAGCGAAAAAACATGTCGAAGACGCAATACCAGGTTTAGCTAAGATAATTGATGACTACAGTAAACACTAAATCCTAGTCAGTAAATACCCGTTATCTCCCTATCAATAGATATGTATTAGGGTGTATTCACCTCATTGTAATCGATCGCACGGCGATCAATTACAATACAAAAAAGTTCCAAACTCGTTGGTAAACGATCTAGCTAAGAATCTACCATAATAGCCGCCTTCAATTTAAACTATATTTATTTATTATTGGTAATTACAAATTAACTCAAGACTTTGAAAGAGCGATCGCATGATGGCGAATGTGGTCTTCAATAAAAGTAGCGATGAAATAATAGCCGTGATCGTAGCCTTCTTGATAACGCAAATTTAAAGGTTGTTTCACAGAAGCGCAAGCTTGTTCAAACAACTCTGGCTTTAATTGCTCAGTAAAATACTGATCATCAGTACCTTGATCAATTAAAATCAAACTGTGATATCTTTCTTTTTGCACCAATTCGCTAGCATCGTAAGCAGCCCAAGTTTCCTTATTATCACCCAAATAGCGGCTGAGTACCTTTTCTCCCCAAGGAGAACGCATAGGTGCAACAATGGGAGCGAAAGCGGATACAGATTTATATAAATTCGGGTTTTTCAACGCACAGACAAGGGCACCGTGTCCCCCCATCGAATGACCGAAAATGCTTTGTTTTTCAGCTTGTGCGGGGAAATGTTCGCTAATTAAAGCAGGTAATTCCTGAACAACATAGCTGTACATTTGGTAGTGCGATCGCCACGGTTCAGAAGTAGCATCAACATAAAAGCCAGCACCCGTGCCAAAATCCCACTCATCATCCTCACCGGGAATCCCAGTATTGCGCGGACTCGTATCCGGTGCAACCAACATTAAACCATACTCTGCGGCAAAGCGTTGCGCCCCTGCTTTGACCATAAAATTTTCTTCTGTGCTAGTCAAACCGGAGAGGAAATAAAGAACCGGAACAGCTTGGGTTTTCGCTTGCGGTGGTTGATAGACAGCAAAGCGCATTTCATTATTACAGCTAGAAGAACGATGACTGTAAAAGCCGACTTTACCACCGAAAGATTTATATTCTGAGATTAAATTGATATTAGCCATTAGGTAAAGGTATTTTTAGATGTATTTGTTGCAGGAATAATTTTTTGTCTCACGCAGAGTCGCAGAGACGCAAAGAACAACGTTCTTGGTGTGTAAATCAAAGAAGAACTCTCTCAACCTCTTCCTCTACGTTTTCTGTGCCTCTGCGGTTAGTTTAATCAAACGTCACCACACTCCGAATTGACTCACCCTTATGCATCAAATCAAAAGCATCATTAATCTTCTCAATAGGCATAACATGAGTAATCAAATCATCAATATTAATCTTCCCATCCATATACCAATCAACAATTTTCGGCACATCTGTACGTCCCCTTGCTCCACCAAAAGCTGAACCTTTCCAAACACGTCCAGTGACTAATTGAAAAGGACGAGTTTTAATTTCTTCACCCGCAGCAGCAACACCAATAATCACGCTGACACCCCAGCCTTTATGACAGCATTCTAAAGCTTGCCGCATAATATTCACGTTACCAATACACTCAAAAGAATAATCAGCACCACCTTTTGTTAAATCCACCAAATAGGCAACCAAATCACCTTCAACTTCTTTAGGATTAACAAAGTGCGTCATCCCAAACTTTTCTGCTAAAACGCGTTTACTAGGATTAATATCTACCCCGACAATCATATTAGCTCCTACCATCCGCGCTGCCTGGATGACATTTAAGCCAATACCACCCAAACCGAAAACTACCACATTTGCACCCGGTTCAACTTTCGCTGTATTGATAACTGCACCGATACCCGTAGTTACGCCACAGCCGATGTAACAAACCTTATCAAAAGGCGCATCTTCGCGGATTTTAGCTACAGCGATTTCTGGCAATACTGTATAATTTGCGAATGTAGATGTACCCATATAATGATGAATCATCTGCCCGTCGATAGAAAAGCGGCTAGTACCATCAGGCATCACACCGCGTCCTTGAGTAGTGCGAATAGCTTGACAAAGGTTGGTTTTTAAGCTGAGGCAGTATTCACATTGACGGCATTCGGGAGTATATAAAGGAATCACATGATCTCCCGGTTTTAAACTGGTGACACCTTCGCCAATTTCCACGACAACACCAGCACCTTCATGTCCTAAAATCGCTGGAAATAAGCCTTCAGGGTCTTTTCCCGAAAGGGTGTAAGCATCGGTATGACAAACACCACTGGCTTTAATTTGAACCAAAACTTCCCCAGCGCGTGGTGACTCAAGTTGCACTGTTTCAATACTTAATGGCTTTCCTGCACCGTAAGCGATCGCTGCTTTAACTTCCACTCGTCAGCCTTCCTGTGTAGATTTTGTGAATCAGCCTTCCTTGAGTGTAGATCAACAATGCAGAGAAGTCCTTACAGCCTGCGGAGTGCTGACACAGTGGGTTATGTTGCACAAAATGCTATTGATATGATAAAAGTACTGGGTGCAGTAAGACATAGATTTGAAGCAATTATGCTAAATTAGCACAATTGCTTATTGACAATTGCGATAGTACAGTCTTTTATTTTACTGAAAAGTCACCAATGGCTAATGCAATAGTAAAGAACATCTTCACCAAAATTTCTACAACCGTAGCGACTGGTGCAGCAATTTCTATTGGAATCTCATTTAATGCCCTGAAAGTTGAGGCTGCTCTCATTCAGCAAGGTTTATTCTTTGGACGGGATATTCCTGGAGGTGGGGAGGTTTCGGAGACTGATTTTCAAACCTTTTTAAATAATGTTATTACCCCGCGCTTCCCAGATGGATTAACGGTTTTCGATGCCAATGGACAGTATCTAGATAGCACTGGCACGATAATTAAGGAAAAGTCCAAGTACGTAACTATATTTGTTGAAGAGAACTCGATAAACAACGCTTCTATCTATGACATTGGTCAAGCGTATATCAAACAGTTCAATCAAGAAAGCGTTCTGCAATTCGCGAATAAAAATATCAATGTTAGTTTCGGGCAGGGTGATTTATTTACTAATCCTCCGACTAACAATTTTATCAAAACAGATTTATTTTTTGGGCGCGACATTCCCGGCGGTGGGGAAGTTTCGGAAACAGATTTTCAAACATTTTTAAATAATCTTCTTACTCCAAACTTTCCAGATGGATTAACGGTTTTTGATGCCAATGGACAATTTTTGGATAGTACAGGCACGATTATTCAAGAAAAGTCTAAGAACGTTAGCCTGTTTTTTGAAGATACACCCAAAAACGAAGCCTCTATTTACAATATTGTTAATAAATACACCAACCAATTCAATCAATAAAGCGTTCTGCAAGTCGCGGATGAAGATGTTAAGGTTAGTTTCGGTGTGGGCGATTTATTTAGCAATCCTGCCACTAACAAGTTTATCAAAACAGATTTATTTTTTGGGCGCGACATTCCGGGGGGTGGAGAAGTTTCGGAAACAGATTTTCAAACATTTTTAAATAATCTTGTTACTCCAAGCTTTCCAGATGGATTAACGGTTTTCGATGCCAATGGACAGTTTTTAGATAGCACAGGCACGGTTATCAAAGAAAAGTCCAAGAACGTCAGCCTCTTTTTTGACGATACACCAAAAAATCAAGCCTCCATCTACGATATTGTTAATAAATACACCCAACAATTCAATCAAGAAAGCGTTTTGCAAGTTCTTGATGAAAGTTTAAATGTTACTTTCATCACTGCACCGAAACCAACCTCGGTTCCTGAACCAGCTTTCGCTTGGGGTTTACTAACATTAGGTGTTTTAGGTGCAGGTTCAGCCCTGAAGAAAAAGGTAGTAGAATCTACGCATCAACGCAAGTATGTCAGCGTTGCAGAATGGATGTTGAAGACAAAAGAGAAAGTATAAAAAAGGTTCACTTATAGCGAAGCGATCGCACAGATCGATTTTTTGAAGCAGGCGATCGCCGCTAAAATGTGCTATTGATTCGAGATGCGATGAAAGTAGATAAATTTCTAGTAATTCAACGCCTGCTACATTAGTTACAGGCGGTAAAGCTTCCAGGTAATATCGACCCGCCAGCAGAAACCGCTATATAATTTGTCAATTCCTCAGTTTATCCTGTTGCACTGCTTATGAAACCTGCCCTTAGTAAAATTGGCGATCAAATGTCCAACCTGACTGGTGTCAGAGCGATTATGAAGGACATTAACGAAACACTACGAGCCGGTGCGGGGCAGCAATTTATTAATTTGAGTGCTGGGAACCCGTTGATTTTACCAGAGGTTGAGCAGTTGTGGCGCGATTGTACGGCAGAATTGCTGGCTAGCTCCGAATATGGTGAAGTAGTTTGTCGTTATGGTTCGAGTCAGGGTTATGCACCATTAGTAGAAGCGATCGTCAACGACTTCAACAAACGCTATGGTTTAAATTTAACAGAACGTAATATCCTTTTAACTCCAGGCAGTCAAAGTCTTTATTTCTACGCTGCCAATGTCTTCGGCGGTTACACTAGCAGTGGCGATTTAAAAGAAATCGTCTTGCCCCTCAGCCCTGATTATACAGGTTATGGTGGCGTCACTTTATGTGCAGAAGCTTTAATCGCTTACAAACCAACTTTGGATATTGACGCAGGGGCACATAAATTCAAATATCGCCCTGATTTCAGCCAACTGGAGATTACAGAAAACACCGGCTGCGTCATCTTCTCTCGTCCTTGTAATCCCACCGGTAATGTTCTCACCGATGATGAAGTCAAAAAAATAGCTGCTTTGGCTGCACCTTTTAATGTCCCAGTATTGATAGACTCAGCTTATGCACCTCCGTTCCCAGCGTTGAACTTTACCGAAATGACACCAGTGTTTGGAGACAATATCTTACACTGCATGAGTTTATCGAAAGTTGGATTACCCGGAGAACGCATTGGTATTGCAATTGGGGATGAAGAGTGGATTCATGTCCTGGAGTGCTTCCAGACAAATATGTGTATTCATCCTTCTCGGTATGGACAAGCGATCGCCGCTCGCGCCATCAATTCTGGTAAACTTGGAGAAATTTCTGAACAAGTAATTCGCTCATTTTATCAAAATAAATTCACTGTTCTCGAAGATAGTTTATTTGCCGCCATGCCCAAGGATTTACCTTGGTTCCTTCATCGCGGTGAAGGAGCAATTTTTGCTTGGTTGTGGCTGGATGAGTTACCAATTTCTGATTGGGAATTTTACCAACAACTCAAGCAGGTGGGTGTAATTGTTGTTCCTGGTAGTAGCTTTTTCCCCGGTTTGCGAGAAGATTGGTTACACAAGCACCAATGTTTGCGAATCAGTCTCACCGGTACCGACGAAGAAATTGCTATCGGAATGCAGCGTTTAGCCAAAGTAGCGCAAGAAGTTTATCAGCGTGCAGCTGTAAGTGCTTAAATGAACCCCAAAGACGCGTTCGACGAAAGTCGTCTCCCTCAGGAGAAGGACACGAAGAAAAAGCAGGGGAAGAAAAAGGTATCTTCTCTTCCCTCCCCCTCTCCTGCACTCCCCCCCTCCCCCACTCCTAACCTAGATGGTTGGCTAGAAATTGGTAAAATTGTCGCACCTCAAGGTTTGTCTGGGGAGGTGCGAGTTTATCCGCAATCGGACTTTCCAGAACGTTTTGAAGTTCCTGGAAAACGCTGGTTATTGCGTCCTGGTGAAGCGGAACCGCAACCAATAGAATTAGTGACGGGACGTTATATAAATGGTAAAAATTTGTATGTCCTCAAGTTAGGTGGTGTGAATAATTGCGACTCTGCGGAAGAATTACGCGGTTGTAAATTGTTGGTTCCAGAAAGCGATCGCCCAGAATTAGGAGAAGATGAATATCATGTGGTGGATTTGATTGGTTTGTCTGTTTTTATGCAAGAATCAGGCGAACTTGTGGGAACGGTGGTTGATATCATCGCTGCTGGGAACGATTTGCTTGATGTGGAGTTGCATCAGGATGAGGAGGGGGAGGGGGAGAGAAATAACCCCAATCCAAAATCTAAAATTAAAAATCCGAAGTCTGTTTTAATTCCCTTTGTGAAAGCGATCGCCCCGGTGGTAGACTTAAAAAATCGCCGGATTGAAATTACACCGCCACCTGGATTGTTGGAAGTTAACGATTAGTCAGGTGTCAATCTCTTTCCCAGTCCCTACTCCCCGCAGGATATGGTGTAATTGTCCTTAGGGGAAGCGAAACCAAATAGCGATCGCTATTTGCGCTTTACCGAAATAATGGGTTTAAAGCCCCGTCCTGTAAGGACGGCTTTGTTTGTTTCGGAGCAATTTAAGAAACGCCCCGACCTTAATTAAATGCGTTGTATAATGTAATCAAGGAGGAAAACAAATGTTAACTTTGACCTACGAATACAAGCTCAAGCCCACTAATCGCGAAAAAGTAATCTTTGAAGATTGGCTAGAAATTAACCGCAAAGTATATAACTATGCGTTGTCAGAGCGTAAGGCTTGGTTTAAATCTCGTAGCTGCCAAATTAACGCTTGTTCGCTTTATTCTGAATATATTATTCCTGCGGATACGCCAAGACCGACTTATTCAAGTCAGTGCAAGTCGCTGACAAATGCCAAAAAGCAAATCCCTGAACTAGGTCGCGTTCAGTCTCAAGTATTGCAGCAAACATTGAGAAGACTAGAACAAGCTTTCACCTCAATGTGGGAGCAAAATCACGGCTTCCCAAGGTTTAAAAAACCGGGTGCGATGCGCTCTTTTGTATTTCCGCAAATGAAGCAAGAAGATTTAGACGACGACCCTTCGGGTTCTTTGCGTTCGCACAAGGAAAATCCCCGTGCCAAGTGGTCTCACCAAATCAAGCTGCCTAAAATTGGTTGGGTGATTTTTCGACCATCTAGACCAGTCCCTGAAGGTGGAAAGTTAAAGCAGGCTCGTATCGTTAAACGTGCTTCGGGGTGGTACATCATGTTAACCCTTCAATGGGATGTGGTAGTAGCATCTCCAATGCCTCATGGGGAAGCGATGGGAGTGGATGTAGGCTTAACTAGTTTTGTGGCTACTTCTAACGGTCTTTGTGTCAAACGCCCGAAGTTTTTTGTAGACCTCCAACGCAAGCTTAAATTGCTGCAACGCATGGTTAGTCGCAAAAAGCTAGGGTCAAACAATTGGCGCAAGGCTCAATATAAAGTAGCGAAATTGCATGAACAGATTGCTAATACAAGAAAAGACTTTCATTGGAAAGTATCACACCGACTTTGCTCACAAGCTCAAACAATCTTTGTTGAGGATTTGAACCTTGTTGGGTTGTCTGGCGGAATGCTGGGCAAGCATTGCCTAGATGCTGGATGGGGACAATTCTTCCAAATTATGGAGCAATGTTGCTTTAAGCGCGGTGTCTATTTCCAGAAAGTTAACAGCAGGAAAACCAGCCAAATTTGCCCAAACTGCCAAACACAAACGGGCAAGAAGACGCTGGCTGAACGTACACATGTATGCTCAAATTGCGGCTACGTCACCGACAGAGATGTCGCAGCCGCTCAAGTAGTCTGTCAAAGAGGACTTGCAGCCGTGGGATACACGGTGAAGATGCTTGGTGAGGGTAAATTCATTGGAATCCCCGCGACCCAAGAATCCCTGCACCTTTAGGTCAGGGAGTGTCAAGAGCAAAGACTGCTAGACCAGTTTTGATGTCCTCGGTTTGGTTGACATTTGTATTGCCGACCTACCCAAACAATTTCCCATTTATTTTGGCTGCGTCTCAGTTCGATGCGATTTCGTATCCCACCCACTGAATCATCAGCCACACCTACTATGGTATGTACGATTGTAGATGTGTTTCCTGTTGGATACGCAACTGAAATGTCCTCAGACTTTCTTCCTTCTTGTTCTTCTAAATTGCTAAACAATTGTACAGCCACTGCTTTTGGCATGGTAACTTTAATTGCGTTAGAAGAGATAAATTCTTGCACCTTAATTACCTGAAAGCCAGAACGCGGATTACTCTGGGCAGACGCAGCGCTCTGTAGTTGCGTGTATATCATAACAGCCGAGATTAGTGAAAGCTTAAGTATGGAAGTTTTCATAGTGAAAAAGAGTAATAATTTTTCAGATAAATGTTGCTACAAATGTAGCTAGTAGCATTTCGGATTATGCCTTGTAATAATAAGCGATCGCACCTTTTATGTGAGTCCGGCGTGCAAAAGTTAAGTTACGTTAAGCGCGGTGCAATATTTGTGAGACTTGGTTTGCTTTCGTACCCTCCAAAGCAAAATAAAAAACGACCCGCTTAAACTCAAGCTTAATTCTTTAAGTAGAGGAAACAGATAATTATAAATGCATATATTACTGCAATAGTAATCAAGCAAATATTCATTTTATCTGCCGCTAGTTTTAGACCAACTGGGGGCTTTTTTTAAGTTTTTTATCCATCTTGATTGGGAATATGCCAAAATAAATAACAACAATTTAACTACTCCTTGAGGCTATGAATAGTTAGTTCTGTTGACAGATTGGGTATTAATGTTTGGGCTGTTAATCTGTATTCAACAATCAAAAACGTTTACATAGGTTAACAAAACATGAATATTCTTGCTTGGATTGTTTTAGGTCTTATTGCTGGTGCCATTGCCAAAGCTATCTACCCCGGTCATCAAGGCGGTGGAATTTTAGCAACAATTATTTTAGGAATCCTTGGTGCTTTTATTGGCGGTAGTTTGGGCGTATTCTTCAGTACAGGAACCCTTGCATTAGCAGCTCCAACTTTCAGTATTCCGGGTCTATTAGTAGCAGTTCTGGGTGCAATCGTTGCCGTTTTCTTGTGGAATCTAATCAACCGCAGCAGTGCTGTATAAAAAATTAAATTACAGTCAATTAATAGTAAACATCAGGGAACCCATTTAGCTATTTTTCTCCCTGAATTTAATTAAAACAGTAGCGTCTGCCTATAGTTAGGTTGGCGCTATTATTATGAATTGTGTTTTTGACCCCAATCCTTGCATGAGCGATCGCATTTTCGCCAACATAGAAGCGCTTCAACCACAAAAGAAAATTATACGCCAGACTCACGGATAAAAATGTTACCAGTCACTATCCAAACGGTTGTCCACACCGCTGCTAATTCTCCTTATTAAAACGCGATCGCCCTTCCCTGGAAAAACCTTTTGGTTTACTGACTTTAGCCGTAGTTAGTGAGTAAGAATATCAACAGCAAATCTTAATAATTTTTTATAGAATATAATCCGGAAGAGATAGATTTAACCCCAAAGCTTACGTTACATTTAATCTATTGTTAACCTATTGCTTGATTGAGCTATTGGGTAATCGAGTAAATGACTAAAAGTATCAGTAATCACGAAAAATTAAATCCGTCCGCTAAAATATCTCCTAATTTAATCTCTAGACAACAAAGTAATGAAGTGAATCAGAGTACAACTAAAGCGATCGCACAGTCAACGGGGTCACAGCCCTCAGGTGGCTTGCAAATAGTTCATGTAACTATCGGTCGCGTGCGACTCCGCACTACTGACAGTAGTCTTAACCCGATATTAGAGAGCATAGCCCAAGATTTACGCTCCTTAGAGGGAGTCACAGAAGTTTCTGTAAATGAGCAAACTGGCAGTTTGGTGATTAATTTTGATGAAGATAAGCTGTCATTGGCGCAAATTTTAGCGCTAAAATCTGATTTTGACATTTTACAGCCGCAAGCTTCTTCTGATTCAACTAGCAAGAGCGATCCTTTTGCCGCTTGGAAATCGCTTTCCTTTTGGAAAGAGCAAGGCATTTCCTTGATTCCCATGATGACAGGCTTGGCGGTAACACGAAGCTTGGGAATTCATGGTTGGGTATCGATTCCACTTTACATGGTTGCGGCGGATGCAACTCGTGGTGTAATTGGTTATCTTGGCTCTCAAGTTTCGACATCAGAAAAAAACAAAAATTCTCATCGCAGTTCTGCTATAAAAAGCGACATAAAAGACAAATCTGAATTATCAAAAGAGGAGGGCAAATCTACTATCCAACAAGAAAAGTCAACAAATGTTGATAAAGCTAGTGAGATGGCAGCACCTGCAAAGATTGACTACAGCGTAGTCCATGCAATTGGTGGACGTATTCGATTGAATGTGCCGAAAATCGCTCTTGATCGAGCTTATGCACGGCGACTTGAGAGATTAGTAAAAACCGATGCTCAAGTTACAAGCGTGCGAGTGAATTTTGATGCGGCATCGATCGCGATCGCCTATAAATCTAATCAGATTCCATTATCTCATTGGGTGAGTTTGATGGAGTTGGCGCTAGAGACAACACCAACACAGTTAATGACAACGGCTAACGAACCGCTAAAACAAGTTAGTCAGACTGGGGAAATTACAAAGACAACAGCGGCAAATAAAACAACTGACATTACTCAGACTGCTGAAGTTATCAATTCAACAACAGCAAAGCAAACAACTCCATCTCAGACTACGGAAATTACAGAGACAACAGCGGCAAATCAAACAACTGACATTACTCAGTCTGCTGAAGTTATCAACTCAAAAACAGCAAAGCAAACAACAGCAAAGTTATCCAGTCTGTGGAGTAACCTAAAATCGCCAGCGATGTCTTTCTTCTTAGGTATTATGGCGAACTTACATTTTTAAATGTAAGACACAGTTATTCTTGATATTGCGCCTTATTGCCCTTCCTCTAAAAGCCGCTGCCTCACAAACAGAGCTTGCCTATGCGGGCAAATTTGAGCTTGATTTTTATCAAGAAATGGCATTAGACCAATTCCAAATTGCGGAACACTGGAGGCAAATCATGGCTTTAACATTGGAAATGGGATCGCATCTAGACAAAAAACAAGAGCAAATAGTCACAGACGAGATTAATTGCCCAGCAACGCAGTCTTCAAAAGTAGTGTATAGCATTACTTATGCACTTCCCGGACAAGTGGCATTTTGCATACCTCGGATAAGCAAAGATCCAAAGTATGTGCAACACCTTCTCGTCTTGCTCGCTGATGAGCCTTCGGTAATGAGTCAGCAAATCAACATTAATAGTAGTACAGCAGCGTCAATTGTGATTACCTACAATTGTGAGGTAATGTCAGATGTTGAGATGCGATCGCATCTTTGCAATTTGATTCAGTTTGCGGGTAATGCAGAAGTGGTACCAGCAACTGCAAACCAATTCCAACCATACCCAGTTGCGGTGACAACAGAAGACAGGCAGGATAGAAAGCCAAAAAGAGAAACATTCTCCTTGCCCTCTTTGGATGCGTCAGTCTCTAAGACTAAAAGCAACTCGGTATCATCTACTCATTCTCAGCCAGTAATTCAACGAGCAAAGCAACCTGCAAAAGTAGCTTATAGCATTGCTCATGCAATTCCCGGAAGAGTGCGGTTTCGCGTGCCTCGAATTGCCTGCGATCCCAAATATGTCCAACGCTTAGAGGCATTACTCAAATCAGATTCTACAGTTACGAGTGAGCGAGTTAATAGGGCTGCGAGATCAGTTGTCATTACCTATAAAACTGGAATGATGCAGAATTCCCAGAACCGAGTGCAAAGCTTCTTGTCAGCAGCAATATCCCATCTAGCCAGTCTAATTCAATCTGCCAATGATCCCGCCGCAGCCATAAGTTAGCCAACTCCAGCAGAATTTGACAAATAACCTAACTGTTGATAGCTAATCAATCTCGCAGGATTGGTGGCTAATTTGCTCTCTTTACCTCAGCAAAGAGCCTGATTTTCATTCAAGTTTCACAATTTTGTATCAAAGAAAAGTAATGGCAAAAGTAACACTGGAACTACCATCACCCCCAAAATCTCAATTCACTGTGTTGGAAGGGAATGGTAAAGTTTCTTTTATTGACACTAATGGACACTCTCAACAACAGTTTCCCAACGTTACCTACAGCGTTGTCCATACAACTCCGGGAAGGCTACGGTTTCGCGTGCCTCGGTTACGCTATGATGCAGATTATGCAAAGCGTCTGGAAGTATTGTTGGCAGCAGATGCGTTGGTGAAGAATGTCCGTGTCAAACCTGCGGCAATGTCAGTTGCAGTTACTTATAAATCTGATAAAGTTTCCGATGCGAAGATGCGATCGCACCTTCAGGATTTGATTCAGGCTGCTAGCGAAGTAGTCGTTCTCAAAAACTCTACATCATCAGAAACCGAAAAAGAGGCATCTTGGCCCGGTTTACAACTTTCCGCTGTTGCTACTACTTTAGCAGTGCTGGGGGGACCCTTAGGATTACCGATCCCACCGTTAATAGTAGCGCTACCGATCGCCATTGCCACACTACCTGTTGTCCAAAGAGCGTGGGAAGGTATTAGAGTAGAGCGAAAATTGAATATTGACTTTTTGGATTTGATGGCGATCGCTATTACTACCTTCCAAGGTCAATTTCTCACACCATCGCTCATGCTCAGTTTAATTGAAGTGGGCGAAAATATACGCGATCGCACGGCTCGTTCTTCTGCTAAACAAACTCTAGATTTACTTAGTTCTCTGGGGCAATTTGTCTGGGTGGAGCGCAATGGCGAAAAGCAACAAATTCCCATTCAAGATGTGCAGCGTGGCGATACAGTAATTGTTTACCCTGGCGATCAAGTGCCGGTTGATGGTAGCATTTTGCGAGGTAAAGCGCTGTTAGATGAGCAGAAACTAACTGGCGAGTCGATGCCAGTGCTGAAGAAAAAGGGACAACCAGTTTTTGCCTCAACGCTGGTACGCGAAGGACGAATTTATATTCTTGCAGAATGGGTAGGCAATGATACCCGCGCCGGACAGAGCATTAAGTTAATGCAAGAAGCGCCTGTACACGATACCCGCATGGAGAATTATGCCACGAAATTTGCTCAAAGAGCTGTTGTGCCAACTTTGCTACTTGGTGGGGCAGTATTTGCCGCAACCCGCAACCCCTCACGGGCTGCCAGCGTTTTAACTTTAGACTTTGCTACAGGTATTCGCGTATCAGTCCCCACAACAGTTTTAGCAGCACTAACTTATGCTGCACGGCGGGGTATTCTGATCCGTAGCGGACGGGCGTTAGAGCAATTAGCAGAAGTTGACACCATAGTTTTTGATAAGACGGGGACACTGACTAAGGGAGAAGTCGATGTTGTCAGTGTGGAAAGTCTCAATCCGGCAACGTCAAGATTACGGGTATTAGAATTGGCAGCAGCCGCCGAGCAGCGTTTAACTCATCCAGTAGCAGAAGCAATTGTTCGCTATGCCCAAGCAGAGCAGGTGGAGATTTTGCCGCGTAGTAAGTGGGACTATCAATTGGGTTTGGGCGTGCAAGCTCTGATTGATGGAGAGACAGTTTACGTGGGAAGCGATCGCTTTTTGCGTACGAGTGGCGTTGACATGGAAGCGCTAAATGGTCAGCAAAAATCAGCAGATTCAGCGATTTATGTAGGCAGCAACGGTCAACTTCAAGGTATAATTAAATATAGTGATATTCTCCGTCCCGAAAGCCGGGAAGTCATTAGAGCACTTTCGACGGTCGAAGGTGTGGAGATTCACATGCTAACCGGCGATAATAAGCGAACCGCTACCGCTGTTGCTGCTCAACTTGGTATTTTGCCAACGCATACTCACGCAGAAGCTTTTCCAGAACAAAAGGCAACAGTTGTGCGCCAACTGCACGAACAAGGCAAGACAGTTGCATTTGTAGGGGATGGCATTAACGATTCGCCAGCTTTAGCCTACGCTGATGTTTCCGTTTCCTTTGCCAACGGTTCTGAGATAGCCCGCGAGACAGCAGACTTAGTGTTGATGCAGAATGACTTGCATGGTTTATTAGAAGCGATCGCGATCGCTCGTCAAGCCAAGCAATTGATTCGGCAAAACACGAGTATTGTTGCCGTTCCTAACTTAGCGGCATTAGTGATAGCTGTTCTCTTTGGTCTTAACCCCTTAGCTGCAACGGTAGTCAACAATGGCTCGACGGTAGTTGCCGGAGTCAACGGTTTACGTCCAATTCTTAAAAGCCGTCAACAGAAAACTCTACCATCGGCAAGATGATACAACTATGCCGACACGAGTACCTTAAAAGGCTTTCCCAGATTTTTTAATTACAGGAGGAAATTGAATATGGCACCTAAAATTAGTGATTTTGTTGAAGATGCAGGCGCTCCCGGTATTATAGCCGGAATTGGTGCAGTACTTTTAGCACCTGTTCTGCTACCCATTGTCGCTGGAGTTGGTAAACCCTTAGTCAAGTCCGTCATCAAAGGTGGAATTGGTCTTTATGAAAGAAGCAAAGGAACCTTTGCAGAAATGGGGGAAACCTGGGAAGACATGGTAGCTGAAGCCAGAGCGGAAATTGCTGATGAAAAACAAACCCCAGCGTTTGAAGCTACTGCCACCAATGTGGATAATGCCCCCGATAATGGTGCGTAATTTCATCTGCATATCAGCAAGTTAAATTGTTCCCAGGCAAAGCCTGGGAATAGCTGGTTCCAACAGCCTTGTCACAAGAGAAAAGATAAGGGTGTAAGGATATGAGGGGGTAAGGGAGAATTTATGAATATTGTTTCTCTGATACTCCTTTTCCCCTATTACCTTACTAGAAGAGGGGTCTTGCCGAATGCGTTGATCTCACTTTTTTTTAACAACAAAAAACCACCTTAACAGAAGTCAGGAGAACGGTTGCGTGTTGACAAATGGTTATAGCACTTCCACTAAAATGCCGGAAATTATAGATAAAGCCAGCTTAAAAAGACTACCAAAACCGATATCTACAAAAGTTGTAAGTTCGACTCCCGGAAGATTGCGGTTGAGAGTGGCTCATTCCCATCGTCAAACAGAAAAGATGCAACGCATCGCGAATGCTTTGTCAGCAAATCCTCACATTAATCAAGTTAAAACAAATGTCCCTCATGGCAGTATTGTTATCAATCACGATGGTAAAGATGCCAGTCTAGAAAATGTGCTAGCAACACTTAAAGATTTAGGAATAATTTTTGCGGATGTTACCGAGGGTAACACCGAAGCGGCAGCAGGAGTATCATCTGCGGTTGTTGACTTAAACCAGCGCGTCAAACAGTCAACGGATGGTGCTTTTGATCTGCGGATTCTTTTCCCTTTGGGATTAGCTAGTCTTTCGCTGCGGCAATTATTTAATAAAGGACTGCAATTGGAGATTATTCCCTGGTATGTTTTAGCATGGTATGCTTTTGATAGCTTTATTAAGTTGCACGGAACTAGCCAAAAACAATCAACAAAAGAGTAACCAAACCAGTAAAAAAGCTTAGTTTAATCGCCAAACTTTGATGGTTTTGTCAGAACTACCACTAGCAAGAAATTGACCATCAGGGCTAATAGTAATAGAGTTTACTGTCCCTGAGTGTTCTGTTAGAGTTTGCAGTAACTCTCCAGTCCGTAAAAGCCAAATTTTGATAGTTTTGTCTGCGCTACCGCTAAAGAGAATTTCTCCATCAGGACTAACAGCTAAGGATCTTACCTCTTCTAGATGTCCAGTCAAGGTGTGCAGCACTTTACCTGTAGCTAGATGCCAAATTTTGATGGTTTTGTCTGCGCTACCACTAAAGAGAATTTCTCCATCAGGACTAATGATTACTGATTTGACCTCACCTGAATGTGCGTTAAGAGTCCGTAATGGATCTCCTGTGTGTGGGTTCCACAGCCTAATTTTGTTGTCAGAGCTAGCACTAGCGAGGATTGTACCATCGGGACTGATAGCAGCAGCATTAACTGCAAATGAATGCCAAAGGGTACAAATGCGATCGCCTTTATGCAAGTTCCAAATTTTGATTTTATTACTGCCACTAGCGAGAATTTGTCCGTCAGGACTGATTGCGATGCAGTTAACCGGTTTTTGATGTCCTAAGAGAGTATGAAGTAATTTGCGAGAATTGAGGTTCCATACTTTGACATTACTTCTGGGGTGTTGGCAACTACCAACAGCGAGAAAATGTCCATCGGAACTAATAGCAACAGAGGAAATTTCTCCTAAATCTTCTGTGAGAGTGCGAATAAGTTTGCCGGTCTTAAGATTCCATACTTTGATGGTTTTATCTGCACACCCGCTAACTAAACTCTCAGAATCAGGACTAATGACGACAGATGTTACTTTTTCGGAATGTCCAGTTAGGGTGTGGCTGAGAATAGTATGTTGTAGTGTAACTTGGTGTTTGAGGTTGGCAACGCAATTCAAAATTTCCTCAACATCAGCAATACTCTGACTATCACCGACTGCTACAAAATATTCTCTTAACTTTCTTACATATTCCTCATCTTTGACGCTGACGGCTGATTGCATTGCCTGAAGCGGGTTAGTAGAATGTTGTGGTGATATTTGGTGTAGTTGTAACCATGTATTCACAGAATAGTTTAGCTGTTCGTTTGCCCAAGAGCGTAGTTTACCGCCGTAGGCATCGCTTAAATGGGATAAACTCTGGGCTAATTGCAAAGCCAATTCCGGAATCCAGTAACAACGCTCATTTTCCAGAGCTTGGTAAACTTGTTTGTAACCTGAGGCGATAACCTGTACTGATTGTAAATCAAAAGTATCTTCCAGCAAACTCGGCAGCAACTCTGGTAGTAGCGGAGGTACACCATGATCAACCAGGTGGTAAGCATCCGCTACCCACCCAGCAACCAAACAGTGATAGGTAATCAAAACCTGGCAAAGTTTTTCAAAGTCCTGACGATTGACTTGATATTGTAAGGATAACTTACTAATATCAATTCCTTTCTCATTCCATTTTTCTACCTTTTCTAAAATTGCCAAATTTGCAACATTTTCTTTTCCAATGTCATTAATTTCCTCTAAACTTTCTCCTAATGCCACCAGTTCATCTCTAATTTTCTTCCATTCTAATGCCCGTGTTTTAGCAGATTCTTCCAGAATTTGTCGATAAGGTAAACGAGCAATTGTTTTATAATAATAATTACCTTGCCCCAAACCCCAGTAGGCAATCCGAAAATTTAAATAATCTCCATCATTTTCTGACTCTAAAATCAAAGTTGGCTCTGTTTTCAACATTCCAAATAGAGCCTTAATACTTGATTCACTGTGAAAACGTTTACTATCCCAAGCTCCTGCCAACAACTCTGTTGGTCTAACTTGACTGTGTAAAGAGTAATGCTTGTTAAGGAAATCTCGTAATCCTTCAGCCAACATTAACTCAATTTGGGAAATTTTTTCATCTCTATTATCGTCAAATTGGTCAAAATGTACTTGAGGAGGAGCGATAAAAATTTTCAGTGGAGTGCGTCCATAATTGGTATGTTCTAAAATTTGTGAAGGGTATAATCTTAAGGGCCAGCTATCAAGAATTTTATTGACTTCTGGCAACTTGAGCGCTGTTTCTCGCTCTTGCGCGGCTATTCTTAATAGCGTTTCGTGATTGTCAGCTACTAATTGCTGTTGGAAAATTCTTTCTTGTTCAAAGTCTTCAACATAGCTACTTTTTTGATTTGAAGGATTTATAAGTTTAAGGAATTCGGGAATTGCTTCAATCGGTTCATATTTACTCACAGCCAAATCTTGACTTCTCTTTTGTACTAGCTCTGCAACAACAGGTGCAAACTCTAGTACCAGTTGAATTAGTAACCTTAACCCTTGCTGCATAAACACATGCCTAGAAACTAAATAAAATAAATAAGCAACGCTTGCATGAAATCAGGGCAATACTGCCATGCACTAAATTCATACATACTCTTGATCTTACTACTTGGGAGTATAGTAATCCAATTGTGCAAGGTTAAAATCCTTACATGTCAATACGTTTATGTACTGGAATCTCTGTAAACAAAAATGATAATCATCTAAGAAGGGGGGAGAGAGTATTTATGAGAAAGTTAGAAGGCAGAGGGCACAAGGGAGAAGGGTCGTCCTTGTGCTGAAAGCACGAACCATAAGAGCCACCAAAGGGAGCAAGGGTTTAAGCATAAAACTAAATCTCGGATTTAGTAGCTTTAATTAAGTACGGAGCTGAATCCCCGAATATATTGCTAAGTGCCCTTTGCCTTCTGCCTTCTTCAACGTTTCTCCTCTTGATTATTCCATTATTATTAGCGAAGCGCAGTGTTAAAGAAACTTAATCAACCTGATAGCAGCGACAGCTAGATTCACTACTGGGATAGATTTTTTCACTCATAAGAATAGGTATGACTAAAGTAAAGTGAATGCAGTTCAATAAAACGCTCTCTTAGAACATCAATAGATAAGTTTATAAGCTTCGGTTCAGTTTTTTGTTTTTTTAAATTTAAAAATGATACTATGACTTCTATAAAACGGTCTAATTCTGACAAAAGTGCTATTGTTAAGCTGCCTTTAGCACCGAAAAACACAACTAAAAGCGTAGCTAATAAAACAGCGCCATCGCAAAAGATATTTTATAGCATTGTCCATGCAATTCCTGGGCGCATTCGTTTTCGTATTCCTCTGTTAGCCATAGATCCTGAGTATGCTAATAAACTCAAATTGGTGATAGAATCCGACCCTAGGGTTACAAATGTCCGTGCTAACCCGAAAGCTGCATCCATCGCTATAAATTATAAAGTAAGTGCAATTTCAGATAATCAAATGCGCGAGCATCTGGTCAGTCTGATTCAAACTGCCCAAAATATGGCTGTGCCAAAAGAGGTAACGGCAAAATCAATCGTGGGGACTATCTTTGACTCTGTAATCAACCTAATTGATAGTACACGCAAAATTAACCAAGCACGTAATGTTATTGTGTATCGAAGGTTTAGGACAGACATTTGGGAACGGATACTTTCTACCTCAAGAAGCATAATTAAGAGACTAAAATCTGCCACCATGTTTATCTTGCCCAACAAGCGATGGCGATTGCGATTGCGTGGCAATGGCGAGGTGAACTCCCAGCCTTTACAACTGCAACCTGCGAGCGAAACTGACGTTGTGTAGCTACCAATACAGTGACCATTAGCATTATTTATGCTTAAGAGTAAGTAGCTTTGAAAGAATTGCCCTCTCTCAGAACGCATGAAAATCTCTCTTCCCTAGTCTTCAGTCCAAGCGTCGCTATTATCAATCAAATAAAAAATGGGTACAGATCATTTCCATAAAGTTCTCAATGAAAATCATTGGGTTCAAGCAATACATACTGCTGTTAAAGGAAGAGCTAGATATAAGGTAAATGGGCTTTATCATTCAGAAGCTCTCAAAAGATATCTTGAATCGAGATTATTAAAGCAGGAAATAATCTCGCAAGCTCGTGCTAATACTTACACAGGGAACGTCCTTGTTATTTTCCATCCAGATAAGAGTTTAAAGGCGATCGCGCTGCTCATCCAAGAAATTGTCTTAGATTATCGGAAAAAAGACAGTAAATCACTTGGTTCTGCCATACAAAGCCAATTAGTCAAGGTTCCAAAACCATCTGCCGCAGTCATTGGAGACAATAAGTTGCATTCCTTTGGCACTAAAGAAAATATTGCTTTGGTTAGGAGTAATAATCGAAACATATCTGATTCAGCCGTACTGTCTCAAATATCTATGCAGCGGCAATTAAACCAAACAAGCAGTCAATTTATTCCGGTATTGGGGGCTGCTTACGCCCTTGTATGCGGCACCGCACTATTGTACGCATGTAATGTTGATGAACCCATTTTGCTATTGATCCAGAAGCTGCATACACCACTGCTTGATCGGATCATGGTTGGTATCACTTTTCTTGGCGATCCACTCTTTATGCTGATATCTTCTTTGGGGCTGGCAATTAGTCCTTTATATTATAATCGTCGCTGGGAAGCAAGTATCTTGGGCATAGCTGGAGTAGGTGCAACCTTGCTAAATTGTTTGATGAAACTATTATTTGGTAGAGCGCGTCCAGCACTGTGGAAGCATATTATTAATGTGGGTCAACACAGTTTCCCCAGCGGTCATGCAATGGTCTCAATAGTGATTTACGGTTTTATCGGCTATATTCTTGCAAAGCAGTTTCCTCAACAGCGCTTCCGGATTTATGCCTTGACTGTTGTCTTAATTGCTGCGATCGGTTTCAGTCGGCTTTATCTTGGAGTACATTGGCTGACTGATGTGACAGCTGGCTATGCCGCAGGTTTAGTGTGGTTGATTACCTGTATTCTTAGCTTGGAATCGTACCAAAAATATCGCTCGTCACTAGAAGCAGGCTTACCGCGAACTGCAATACAGTTCACTTAAGGGGTTGTGCAAAAATAAATTGGTCAGCCGTCTTACCTAGATCCCCGTAGAGACGCCAGGAACATCCCGTCTCTACAAGGGTTGTGGATAACGCATATTTAAATTCGGTCGATGTCTAATCACTCCACCCACAAAGGAAAAGATGCATGTAGCTGATGACTCTCATTCACATAACCACACCTGAACGGACGGACACCACTACAGTTATAAAGATTAAAATACCTTAACATTTCGTTACGATATAGACATTGAGAGGGTGAATTAAATCTCTCGATGTTGAAATTAAAGGTGAACGCCATGAATGGCAATATTCGCTTCGGCAACCTCTTCGGGATTCCCTTCTATATTAATCCTTCGTGGTTTTTAGTTCTGGGCTTGGTAACTTGGAGCTATAGTAGTGGACTAGCGATGCAATTTCCCCAGTTAGGTGGGGGACTACCTGTGTTACTAGGACTGATGACAGCACTGTTGTTATTTAGTTCTGTTGTTGCTCATGAATTAGGACACAGCTTTGTCGCCATTCGCCAAGGAATTGATGTCAAATCAATCACACTATTTATATTTGGTGGGTTGGCAAGCTTAGAAAAAGAGTCAAAAACCCCAGCATCTGCTTTTTGGGTTGCGATCGCAGGTCCCCTAGTAAGCCTATTGCTATTTGGTATATTTGCAGGCATTGGTTTTGCTACTGCCGCATCGGGACCATTGGCAGCGATTATTAGTGTACTGGCTTCTGTTAACTTGTCATTGGCGCTATTTAATTTAATTCCTGGCTTGCCTTTAGATGGCGGAAATATGCTGAAAGCAATCGTATGGAAAATTACGGGCAAACCTAATAAAGGTGTAGTTTTTGCCAGTCGAGTTGGGCAAATCTTTGGTATCGTAGCGATCGCTTCTGGTTTACTTCCGTTAGTGTTATTTGGCAGTTTTGGTAACTTCTGGAACTTGTTAATCGGTTTCTTCTTACTACGAAATGCTGGTAACGCGGCTCAATTTGCGAGGGTACAAGAACAACTGACAGGTTTGACAGCAGCTGATGCAGTAACACCCGATAGCCCCATTGTTTCTGAGAATATTACACTCAGAGAGTTTGCTGATGAGCGGGTATTGAGCGGGAAAAACTGGCATCGGTTCTTAGTAACTGATAATAACGGGCAATTAGTTGGTGCGATATCTGCTGATGACATGCGTTCCATCAATACTGCACTTTGGTCAGAAACTAAGGTCACAGAAGTGATGCGACCAATCGAGCAGTCTAGCACCATACAATCCGATCAACCGTTGTTGGAAGTAGTAGAGCTACTCGAAGGACAAAAGTTATCTGCTCTTACTGTGATTCGTGACAATGGTGTGCTAGTCGGAATCTTAGAAAAAGCTTCAATTATCAACTTGCTTCAGAAACGAGTGCAACCAAACCCTGCATAATGCACCTTTCGCTTGGATGAAGAATTAGCCCAAAAGTTAAAATCCGTTCCTAATTGGCAGGAACGGTTAATCTTTTTACAAATGATCGCGAGATGTTGAGAGTAGAAGGGGTAGCTGTAGAGAATGGGTTGTAAAATGTCCTCTACATTGCGCGACACAAAATAATCTGAATCCTAAATTTTTGCTTTAGCTGTAGATTGGCGAATATTCGCCAATCCCTAAGGCTGACAATCATCACAAGTGCGATCGCATAACTTCACATTAAGCTATCATTTACAGGAAAGCCATACAGCATATAGCTGAGGTGAAGAGTGAAAGTAGCAGTCTTCAGTACAAAAGCCTACGATCGCCAGTTTTTAGAAGCTGCAAATTCTCGCAACGAACACGATCTAGTCTTCTTTGAACCCCGTCTCAATCGGGATACCGCCATTTTAGCCGCTGGATTTCCGGCGGCTTGTATATTTGTACATGACCAAGCTGATGCCGCAACTTTAGAGATTTTAGCATCACGGGGAACTCGTCTTTTGGCGCTACGTTGTGCCGGCTTCAACAATGTAGATTTAAACGCCGCAGCCGAGTTAGGAATCACCGTTGTGCGTGTTCCGGCTTACTCACCCTACGCAGTCGCAGAACACACCGTTGGACTCATTCTCAGCCTCAATCGCAAGATTCATCGCGCTTATAACCGCATCCGCGAAGGCAATTTTTCCCTAGATGGACTCTTAGGATTTGACTTGCACGGACGCACCGTAGGTATCATCGGTACTGGTAAAATCGGTCAAATTGTCGCGCAAATCATGAAAGGATTTGGCTGTAACCTACTTGCCTACGACGTGTATCGCAATCCAGAGCTTGAAGCATTGGGTGCGAAGTATGTTGAGCTTTCGGAGTTATTTGGCAATTCTGATATTATCTCATTGCATTGTCCCCTGATGCCGGAAACTCATCATTTAATTAACGACAAAGCGGTAGAACAGATGAAATCCGGCGTGATGCTGATTAACACTAGCCGAGGTGCGCTAATTGATGCGGCAGCCGTCACAAAAGGCTTAAAATCAGGTAAAATCGGCTCTCTGGGTATTGATGTATACGAGCAAGAAGCAGATTTGTTTTTTGAGGATTTGTCTAGTGCGATTATTCAGGATGATGTTTTTGAGCGTTTGATAATGTTTCCCAACGTTCTCGTTACCGGGCATCAAGCCTTCTTTACGGAAAACGCCGTCAGTAAAATTGCAGAGACAACTATTGCTAATATTACTGACATTGAACAGAATCGTCCCTGTGCAAATGAGATTCGCGCAGAACCGCCAAAGGTACTGGTTGGCGAACAAAAGTCTTGATGGGTAAAACCCAGTTAATACCAAGTTGCGTTCTATCCTGGTAGCTCAAGTCCATTTCTATTGCTTGCTTCTCCTGTCGGAGACGCTACGCGAACGTCGCAATGACTGAGTACTACCAATGACAATGCAACTTCGTATAAAGATATAAGCGATGATTTTTAGCCCACGCAGGTGGGCTTTGTTTGTATAGCCCCAGGCTTCGAGCCTGAGGGCTTTTCAAAGAGCGAAAACACGCCCTAATCCCTAGCCCCTAACCCCTTCTAAGTATTCTACTGATTCCTAAAAATTTAATACCAACAAATATCACAATACAAAAATATTACCAGAGCAATACACAAGACCAGACAACCATTTTTTAATTACAAGAGTGTAGTTTTAAACACATAGTAAAAAAAGCATCACAAAACCAGACGATATTACATATCAATCACCGGCAGATGCATGATACCTTGTAACTCCGTCGTCTCGCATTTTTGCCTTACCTGATGCAGCACTATTTACACCCCCAACACCTTGAGGAATTAGTCAATAGCTCAGGTATTGATTTACACCTGACCAAAATAAATTTCCGCTCCCTCCAAGATAGAACCGCCTATGAATATTTGTTAATTTCTGAACGTCTCCCGCGTAAAAATAGCGGTATGGTTAAAAATGAGTGGTTGCAACGTTACGCTCATGTTACCGCAGGCGGTTGGTGGAGTTCTGGACTTGACCCACTGCATAACTGGCAAATGATGGAATGGGGATGCTTTAAGCCAAATCAACCCCGACTAAATCAAAATAGTAAGTCCATCAAATACGAACATCCCCCCAGCACACCAACGCGGGTGTTTTGTTTGCGGGTAACACTGCGTATCTGGCAGCAAGTCGCCAAACGTTACAACTTAGCCATACCTGAAGATATCAACATTGCTGAGAATGGCGAAGCTATAGGCTTTTGGCAATGGGTAATGGAACGGAACATACCCATAATTATTTGCGAAGGTGTGAAAAAAGCCGCCGCATTATTAACACAAGGATATGCAGCTATAGGAGTTCCTGGAATTACCAGCGGTTATCGTGTCGTCAAAGATGAATTTGGTAAAGTTACCAGTCGTCAACTAATCCCAGATTTAGCAGCTTTTGCGATTACCAAACGCACCTGTTATATTTGCTTTGATTTTGAAACAGAACCGAAAAAAATCGCCGCAGTAAATAACGCCATTTCCCAACTTGGTTTTTTATTCCAAGCAAAAAACTGCCCCGTTCAAGTCATCGAACTTCCCGGAAAAGAAAAAGGCGTAGATGAGTTTATCCTTGCTAAAGGTGCAAGTGCATTCGAGCAAGTTTATCGCCAAAGCGTTGATTTAGAAGTTTATATTGCTCAAACAAAACCGCACACAGCCTTAACCATTCCCCCTGCGCTCACCGTAAACCGTCGCTATTTAGGAGAAGTACCTTTCCCCGCTTCTGGATTAGTAGGAGTAAAATCAGCCAAAGGAACGGGCAAAACCACATCACTGCAAGCAGTAGTCAATCAAGCCAAAAGCAGGAATAAACCCGTTTTATTAATTACTCACCGCATCCAACTGGGACGCTTCTTATGTGAAAAAATCGGCATTGATTGGAAAATACGTAGTGACCGTTTCAGCGCTCATTCCCTAGGACTATGCATCGATTCCCTTTGGAAACTTAACCCCGAAGATTGGCACGGCGCAATAATAATATTAGACGAAGTAGAACAATCCTTATGGCATTTACTCAACAGTAATACTTGTAAAGATAAACGTATTAAAATTTTAAAAGTATTTCAGCAGCTAATTTATACTGTTTTAACCACCGACGGCTTAATTATTGCTCAAGATGCCGATTTATCAGATGTTTCCTTAGAATATTTACAAGGCTTGGCAGGTATTAAATTAACGCCTTGGGTAGTTGTAAATCAATGGAAACCAGAGCGAGGTTGGGATGTGACTTTTTATGATTCTCCCAATCCAACACCGTTAATTCATCAACTGGAATTAGAGTTACTTGCTGGACGTAAATGTTATGTTACTACCGATAGTCGTACTGGGCGTTATAGCTGTGAAACAATCGAACTTTATTTAAAAGAGCGTTTAGAAAGATTGCAAAAGCAATTTCCGAAAACTCTCGTAGTTAGCAGTCATACAACAAACACACCCGGACACAACGCGGTTGATTTTGTTGCAGAAATTAATAAAAAAGTTACCGAATATAATGCCGTTTTTGTAACTCCTAGCCTGGGTACGGGAATCAGTATTGATGTCGAACATTTCGACAGTGTTTATGGCATTTTTCAAGGGGTAATAACTGACTCGGAAGCACGACAAGCATTAGCTAGAGTCCGCGATGATGTGCCGCGCATTGTTTGGTGTGCTAAACGCGGAATTGGCTTGATTGGTAGTGGTAGTACAAATTATCGCTTACTTTCTTATTGGTATCAAGAAAATCAAAAAGAAAATTTAGCTTTGCTCAGTCCGTTGCATAAAATAGATGTTGATTTACCATCGGTTTATGACCCAATTCATTTAAGAACTTGGGCGAAGATGTCTGCCAGGGTGAATGCTTCGATTACCTTTTATCGCAAATCGATGAAAGAAAACTTGATTGCTGATGGGCATCAAATTTGGGTAAGAAGTAATGCTGTTAACAATAATATTATTCGTGATTTACGACTTGCCTTTTTAGCCACCGATGCTGATGACTCGGTAAACCGTCAAAGGTTAATTTTAGAAATTGTCAAAGTCCAAAAAGATTGGTCGCAAAGTCGGCAAAAGGCAAAAGAAATTAAACACAAGATTCAAGAAATTAAGCGACAAAATCAATTATCAGCAGCGATTGCTGTAACTAATGCAAGAGATATTGATTATGGAGAACATCAGCAATTATTAGTTAAACATTCTCTCACTGATAGAGAACGTAACCAAATTGATAAATACATTCTCAAAAAAAGGTATGGTGTTGAAGTTACTCCTGTGCTGAAGTTGCGGGATGATAAAGGATATTATTATCAATTATTAACTCACTATTATCTAACTCACGAAAGCGAGTATTTTCGCGTTAGAGATAAGCAAGAATGGTATCAGCAGTTATCTTGGGGTGAGGGTAAAGTTTTTCTACCAGATTTAAAAACTTATACGCTCAAAGTTGAGGCGTTGAGAGCATTAGGAATGCAACAGTTTCTGGAAGCTGGACGCACATTTCGGGAGAATGATGCAGATTTGATATTGCTAAAAAATACGGCGTTGCAGTGTAGTAAGCATATTAAGAGGACGCTGGGAATTAATTTGGTGCAGGATAAAGAGCGTGTTTTTGGGATTAAAATTCTCAGTCGATTGTTAAATTTGTTGGGTTTGAAGCTGAAGCGAGTAAATGAGGCTTTTCAAATCGATTTGGCAACGCTTGATGATGGGAGGAAAAAAATATTTGCAGTTTGGGATGAAAGGGATGAGTTGATGTTGGCGAATGTTAAGGCTGATTATGCTTCATCGTGGAAGAGTGAGGCTATACGAACAAAGCCTGTTTACGTTGGCGTACCATTTTAAAGATATAAGCGATCGCCTGAGTCACATCCTCACAAATCGCGCCTAGTTTAGTTCAGGGTTTGCTACATTCAGCTTCCAAAAAGCCTTTGATTGTCTCAACCGAAATACTGACGGCAGGATTTTTGTAAACCGCATCCAGCGCTTGTTTCAAAGCCTCAACACCACCAGCTTTGAACGTATTCCACAGCCTATCTCTCAAAGTTGGATTGCGCTTAATATGTTGCCCAACTTTGTGAACAATAGCCGCTTGCTTCTCATCGTTTGTCTTATTAGCTCGACTTTATCCATTACCCTGCATGGGTTTTAAGTTCTTTCTTGCAAGCGATCGCACCAAACAATATTCATCAGTACATTTTATAGAAAGCGTAATTTTGAGCGCCAATCGGTATATGCCAATATAGTTTCTACGGCTAAAACATTAAGAACAACAACTTTTAAATAAAAAGTTTAGTTTATGTTAAAAATAATAATTACTAATTAAAAGTATTCATTAACTTTCCAAAACAGCAATCAAACTTAAACATAATTACAATAAATGGTTTGCATAGATAGAATGTTAGGCATATTAATAATTAAATTGAGCTTTTATAATAAACAGATAATACAATAATTAAAATACTAAGTTGAAAAACTTAACTATGCTAAAGGGAGTAAAGCAATTTTGTATTGATTTGTTTGTGTCTATAATTTCTAGGTCTGGAGTTAACTTAGAAAGTTCTTTAAATTCTCAAATTCAAAATGATTTAAAGAAATTAAATAAGAATATTCTTAAATATAATTCTAATATTATAGATTCAATAAATATTCCTTATTTATTTGCTGAAAGATTTCATTCTATGAAAGGTACATATAAAGAAAATAGTTACGATATTGAAAAAAATAATTCAGTAACTTCGCTATGTGAAGCATCTGTAACTTATGAATTAGAATTGTATTGTAAAGATATGGCTAATAACGTAAAAAAGTTTTGTTCAAAAGAAATAAAAGCAAAATATATTTACAAAAATAATGCATGGTTAATTAATGAAGCTTTAATAACAGAAAAAGAAAATAAATATGCTATTCCAAGTAGACTTAATGTTACTAATTTATTTGAATAAATAATTTACTTTTAACCCGCTTGATAAATGTCTTCATAAAATAACCTGGGTGGTAAGCATAGAAATTCTACCAGCTTATTACCCCCCGCTTTCATCTTGGAAATAGGCGTTTTCTAGTACCTGTAAACATCCGTATACACTACGTATACAGTACCTTAAAGGAGTCTTTTAAGCATTCGGGTACGTTTCTACATATTGAATATTTGGCGTTGCATAATAAAGGGATGAAGTGTCCTAATTGTGCATCTACTCGTATCCGTAAGAACGGGCATCGCCGTGGTAACCAGAACTACATTTGCTGTTCATGCGACGTGGGTTCCGCCCCGCTTCAAAGATCGCCAATTTATCGATGGTAATATTTTTCTTTCACATGTTTATACGGTTGACATCACAACAATATGCGCTGCTTTTGGTGAAAGCTGTGGCGATTAGAAAGACACTTCATCCCATAGCAATGACGAGGTATGCGATCGCTCTCAAAGATATGAGCGATCGCGTTTATCGGCAAAAATCGCCCTCAGGCTGGAAGCCTGGGGCTATACAAACGAAGCCTGCCTACGCAGGCTTCAAATTTGCAGCCCACGCAGGTGGGCTTTGTTCGTATAGCCGCACCGTTCACGGTGTCGGCTTTTACAACATCACAACGCGCGTAATTGTCGCTTTTGCACTCTTTCGGCACTCCCGGTAGGAATCGAAGCAATTAACCTTTGCGTATATTCCTCTTTAGGTGCGCGGTAGATGCTTTCGGCTATACCTTGTTCGACAATTTGACCGCGATTCATCACCAAAATGCGATCGCTCATAAATTTCACCACACTCAAATCGTGGGAAATAAATATATAAGTCAACTTAAAGTCATCTTGCAATTCTTTCAGCAAATTCAGCACCTGCGCTTGTACCGAAACATCGAGCGCTGAAACTGATTCATCGCAAATAATAAACTTGGGATTTAATGCCAAAGAACGCGCAATACAAATCCGTTGACGTTGACCCCCAGAAAATTGATGCGGATAGCGCTTAATCGCATCTGCACTTAATCCTACTCTCTCTAAAAGTTCAACTACCCGTTCTCTGCGTTGTTTGGATGTCTTGCCAACAGAGTGAATTAACAACGGTTCCATAATTGCGTCCCCAACCTTCATGCGGGGGTCAAGCGCACTAAAGGGATTTTGGAAGACTATTTGCATTTCCCGTCGCAGTTTTTGCAACGGTTCACCTTTGAGGGTAGTAATATCTTGTCCCTCAAAGATAATCTCACCGCTCATCGGTTCGATTAATCGTAGTAAAGTTCTACCAAGGGTGGTTTTTCCACAACCAGATTCTCCCACTAATCCTAGTGTTTCCCCAGGTTTGACATCAAAGGAAACGCCATTAACTGCCATCGTGTAGCGTGTCGTTTTCCCAAATGCACCCCGCACCGGGAAACCAACTTTCAAATCGCGGACTTCCAACAGCGGTTTCTGTTCGTTGAGGTTTGCTAATCTTGCAGCAATTTCTTCTCTAGTAACTTCTATCGGAGTTAGCGGTTCTTTCCCTTGAATTACAACCTGTCCGCTAGGGGTTTCCTCCACACTCATGTAGTCGGAAACGGTGAGGAGTTTTTGGGGATGGCTGTTAAGTGAGGGGCGACAAGCAACTAAGCCTTTAGTATAGGGATGTTGGGGATTGCTAAATATCTGCGCTGCCGATCCATATTCGACAATTTTACCTTTGTACATCACCGCTACAGAGTCGGCAATTTCGGCAATTAATCCTAAGTCGTGGGTGATAAAAATCATTCCCATATCGCGACGCTGCTGCAATTCGCGCATCAACTCCAGAATTGTGGCTTGTACTGTCACATCTAAAGCTGTAGTCGGTTCGTCTGCAATCAATAGTAAGGGATTGCAGGAAATTGCCATTGCAATCATCACCCGCTGCAACTGACCCCCAGAAAGTTGATGCGGGTAGCGTTCCAGCATTGCGTCTTTGTGTTGCTTCACCAAGTCTGTTAGTTGTCGCTCATTTAGATTTGATGAGTTAACAGAAGTTTGTTTCCAGCTTTCGAGATATTGCTGTTTAATTTGGTCATCGCTGGGAAGGAGTTTTACTTCTTGCAAACCAGCGATCGCTTTTTGTTTTGCTTCAGCTTGCGACACTTTCTGATGCCGCATAATTGCTTCGGTTAGCTGAAACCCAATATTATAAACTGGATTGAGCGAACTCATCGGTTCTTGAAAAATCATCGCGATGTCACCACCCCGATAAAGCTGCATTTGCTGCAAAGGTAATTCTACCAAGTTGATTGGTGGGGCATTTTCCTGATGGCGAAACCAAATTTCACCACCGCTTATCCTTCCCGGAGTTTGCACCAAACCCATCACAGCTAAAGATGTTACTGATTTTCCGCTTCCCGACTCTCCCACTATTCCCAGAGTCTCCCCGCGATGCAACTCAAAGGAAATACCATCCACAGCTTTGACGCTGTTGCCATCATCGGAAAATTCAACTTGTAGATTGCGAACCTCTAGGATACTTTCTCTCATAGGAATCGGGTATTAATAGTGACTTAGTAAATTTAAAATTATCTGGATTTTAACAGTGCTTTTGTAACCAGTTGAACTGATTTTTTTTGATTGTTACACCTTTGCTGGGAAATTTTGCATTAAATATCACAATTTTTGTTAAATTTTAACGGATGTAGCAAATAAGGCTGCGTAAACTAGCCCTGCGCTACATCCGTTATCATCTCAGATACAATTGCAAAAAACCACTTTCCGCTTAAAAGGGAATATCATCCATATCTGGCTCGTCTTGTGCCGGTGCTGGATAAGGATTGCCATCGTAATTGTTCGCGCTTTGTTTGGGTTCGTCTTGTGCCGGTGCGGGATAAGGATTGCGATCGCTATTTTTCGCGCTTTGTTTAGGTTCGTCTAAGTCATCGTCAGAAAAACTGCCAAAGTCGTTTTGAGCTTTGGATGTGGAAAAGTCCGATTCGTAAGTGGTTACAGTTTTTTGGGGAGTTGCGACAGTTGAGGACACTGGTGTAGAAGCTTCCCGGTAGTTTGTTGCAGCCACGGGGACTTGTGATTGTCGTTGGCTTGTTTCCATTGTTGGCGAGGAACTAAGATGAGAATCCGCTCCTAATGCATGAATGCGTTGCACTGTCAACTCAGCGCGTTTTTCTTTGAAACCTTCTCGACGTTCGATGGTATTCATTCCTAATCGTCCTTCGATGAGAACGCGATCGCCTTCGTGGTAATTTTGCTGAATTTCTTTCGCCATGTTGCCCCAGCCTACCACTTTCAGCGTTGCTGGGGGGTCATCCGGGCGCATTCCGGGAAAGCGCACGAGCATTTCGGTGATTTCCAGGTTATCTGACGTGTAGCGAAGCTGTGGATTTTCTACAATTTCCGCCATCAAAATACAACTGTTCATTAATTGCTCCGTTTGTTGAAAATGGAAAATCAGAGTCTATATATGTTTTATTTTCAGCAATTTTTTTGATTTATTAATAAATTCGTTATTTATCACGATTGTGCATTTATTAATCTGAAAATTTACAATAGTACTATTGTACCATATTTGATTCCTAGCTTCAGGTGAGAAATGAGCCTGGAAAAAAGCGTTTGGAGGAAATGGCGATCGCTTAAATAGGGCGTTTCTGAAACAGAACGAAGACAAACCCCATTGTTTCATGTCCCCACCTTAAATAACCTCTCTGCCATCTTTGTATCCGCTCAAAAGCTTGCTTTGAGCCATTCTGTAAAGCCGCAAGATACTGTTTTTGAGCATGTTGGCTTTCAAAATCGTCCCACTCATCCTCATTACTGCGACACAAGTAAAGTGGAATAAATCCTTGCGATTTTGGTTACTAACATCGCGATTTTGGTTACTAACGTCGCGCTTTTGGTTACTAACGTTGAAGTTGTCGTTATTTATCAGCTTCAAATCCCCGACAACTCATGCGGATACAGAAGCGTCATTTAGCGGTCTACTGAATTTGACTAGAAATATGGTGACGTGTACTAAGTTTGCACATGAACCGGAAACACACCCAAAGCAATCAACCGCGCCGGCAAGTCGCGTAAAATGGGTAGACGCAAGAAACCCGGAGGCTGGACAATTTGATCTGAGTTGAAAATACGGGTAAAAATTTGCTTTTGAACTAAGGCTTGAAATGCTTGAATGATGCGTGTGGGTAACTCGCGTTTGCGTTGTACTTTCGCTAAATCGCGTTCATCTACACGCCCAGCTTTTAATGGTTTATTAAGTACATTTGCGGCAACTACAGCATCTTGAATTGCGTAATTAATACCAACGCCGCCGACTGGCGACATTATATGAGCCGCGTCACCAATAAGCAACAGTCCCGGATGATACCAACGTTTGACGCGGCTGGATTCTACAGAGAGAAAAGCTACTTGTGACCAATCGTGTAAATTTTCGATGCGATCGCTTAACTCTGGTGCTACATTGACGATAGACTTTCTCAATGCTTCCAAACCAGCAGAACGTAGTTCTTGGTAGCCGCCCTTGGGAATGACAAAAGCAATTTGCCAAGAATCAGACCTCTCAAGCATGGCGAGAATATGACCTTGACCAATGCGCCCTACTCCACCTTCAGCATCTCCTGGTTTTTTGGGTAAACGGAACCATAGCACATCCATTGGTGGTGAGGTGTTAATTGATTCAAAATCACCTAGTTGCCGTAAGCGGGAATGACGTCCGTCTGCACCGACTGTAAGTATTGCCCGGACTTCGTGCCAGCCACCTTGCCCCCGATAGCGAACACCGTGAATTACCCCATTTTCCTCAATTAGTTCCTGTACATTCGCACCCATAACTAACTTAAAATTCGGATACTTTTGTGCTTCTTGGGTGATAAACTCCAGGAACTTAACCTGCGGAAGCATCGTAATATATGGGTAGCGAGTTTTTAGGTGACTAAAGTCTGCCAAGGTAACAGTATCATTAGGAGTCTGAATTCTAATTTGGCGCATCTTAGCATGAGGCAATTGCAATAAGCGATCGCTTAAACCTAATTCCTCCATAATCTGCATCACAGACGGATGAATTGTATCTCCCCGAAAGTCGCGATCAAAATCTTTATGTGTTTCCAGCAGCATCACTCCTATACCTTGACGCGCTAACAACAAAGCCAACACCGCACCCGCAGGACCACCACCGACAATGCAACAAGATGTGGTTTGTACGTCTAAAATGTCATGAGCCAATGAAGCGATCGCCTCTGGAATATCGGCAGTCATAAACCCACCTCCTAAAAGCTCTTAAATTAAAGGTAATTCGCTTTCTGTGCTAAAAGCTATTTTTTTAACTTTTCGTATTCACATGTAGCGTGTATTATGAGCGCTAAACATAGTTGATAGTAGAGACGTGAGCAACATCGCGTCTGTAGGTAGATAGTTTATAGTCTAAAGATTGACCCTTGACCCTTGACTAATAACAATTCAAACAAATAATACTCGTGGCGCAAGTTCTTTTAGAAAACGTTTATAAAAGTTTTCCCCCTCGGAAAGGGGAAAGTGTTGCTTCGGAAACTAAAAATGCAAACAAGAGTGACGCAGCGCTAGAACATTCAGAAAATATCAACGTTTTGCGACGGATTAATTTGACTGTAGCAGATGGCGAATTTATGGTGCTGGTGGGACCTTCTGGTTGTGGTAAAAGCACCCTGCTGCGCTTAATTGCTGGCTTAGAAGCGATGACTGGCGGTAATATCTGGGTAGGCGATCGCCTAGTTAACGATCTCCCCCCGAAAGAACGAGACATCGCGATGGTGTTTCAAAATTACGCCCTTTATCCGCACATGACGGTGTATGACAACATTGCTTTTGGGTTACGACGCAGGGGAGGAGCAGGAGAGCAGGAGAGGGGGAGAGGGGGGGATTCTCCAGTCCCTACTCGCCATTCCCCACTCCCTAGCTTTGCAGAAAATCTATTGATGGGTGTGACGCGAAAGTTACCGAAGGGACTGCGGTATATTTCTGATAAAGAACGGGTGGTGAATGAACAGGTGCGTTATGTCGCCAATTTATTACAAATGGAAGGATTGTTAAATCGCTTACCTAAACAGTTGTCTGGTGGACAAAGACAACGGGTAGCATTAGGACGAGCGATCGCACGCAATCCGCAAGTATTCTTAATGGATGAACCGCTTTCTAACTTAGATGCGAAACTGCGGGCAGAAACTCGCGCCCAAATTGTCAAGTTACAACGGCATTTGGGTACAACGACAATTTATGTTACCCATGACCAAACCGAAGCGATGACAATGGGCGATCGCATCGCGATTATGAATCAAGGGCAAATTCAGCAAGTTGCTGCACCATTGGAATTATACAACCATCCGGCAAATCGCTTTGTAGCAGAATTCATCGGTTCGCCGCCAATGAATTTTATACCTGTAGAATTTCATGCCCCGCAGGTGATTACCCATTCTCAGTTTCGTCTCACCCTACCTGAAAGTTGGGCAACTGCGTTACAAAAATATGATGGGCGAACTTTAATATTAGGTATTCGCCCGGAACACTTAAGTGTAAGTTTACCTGCAACCAAAAATCTGCCAGTGGAAGTGGACTTGGTGGAAAATTTGGGTAACGACACTTATCTTGCTGTCAAACTTGTCGAACCGAATTCTCAAACTACTTATACAAGCAATTACCTGCAAGTGCGAGTACCACCCGATCGCACTGTGCGTGTTGGCGAACAATTGTGGTTATCGCTGGCAACCGATAAAATACACTTTTTTGACCCAGAAACTGATTTGGCGATATTTCCTAAGAGTTAGTCGCTGGCTTTACATCCTTAGATGCTACCTAAGTTTACTCTGTGTATCTACGTTGGTCACCTTGAAAGGGCTAGTCCTACAGGATGAGAAAAATGGAGTGGCTTTTAGCATGGTGAAACAGGCGATCGCTCTGGGTGCTGCTCAATATATGCTAGCCACTGAAGACATCGCCCCTTTATTACTATATTAGGTTTTTCTAATCCGTACTTTATGCTCTAGTACTCAATATTCGCTGGTTAAATCTTCGATTTATTCTGGCAGCATAACCTATAGTTACGAATATGTCCAAACGCCAAGATCATTGCTCCTAACACTGTACCAATACGCTCACCCTGTTCACCCACGACCGAGTGACCGACAATTACGGTTCCAGTAAGAAGCGCCAACCCCGATAGGATAGACGTGAGCACTATTTGATCCTTTTGACGACGGCAACCCTGTGTCAAAGCTAACGCACTTGTAGGAACGACGAACCACAGCAGAAGACGGTGAAAGCTTTCGTTACCAAGAAAAGTATTTGCTAATGCGGGAAGCATGACAACGATAACTGGTAAGAAGAAACAATGGATTGCACAGGCAATGGAAAGTATAATCGCACTCCTATCCATCAACGTCTGCATTTTTAGGCTACGCACAAATAGTACTCCCAGGTAAATATTTCACTTACCTTACCATTTCGCCAAATGCTACAGAAGGTGTTATTTAGTGGCAACTTCCCCACAAGTATTGGGCTGAAATGAGCAATGATACAAAAAGCTACCCGCTTGGACATGATCAGCCAGTTTCTCGCGTGCCCCCTATGCCCCTACACCGACCGCTGGCAAGGTGAGCCTAAATTACGGAATATGGTGTTATGTTTGTCATATCAGCTATTAATGATATATTATCAATTTTGGTTTAGGCGGCAATTGCCACCTTACCACTTCTGGTCTGGAAAAAACAAAAGGAGAAATTATGGTTGCTAATGTTACTCAAGTCAACTGTGCTTGTGGTACTTGCCTGTGCGTTTTTTCAATTGAAGAAGCTGTTATGAAGGATGGCAAACCTTATTGCTGTGAAGCCTGTGCTAATAGCCATCAAAACGGTGAAGTTTGTACTCAATGTCAAGATGTTTGTGGCTGTGCTTCTTGACATACTCTCCGCCCTAAAAGGGCGGAGATTCTTGACGCTTCATTGAAACTTGCTACCGAAGTAGTCTTATTGTCTCTCTGCGCCCGTTTAGAGTCGTGGCAATGCCCTATCGCGACTTTTTCTATATTTTTGGCTGCATTTTCGTCTCTATCTTGCTCAATACCACAATTTAAACAAAGTACTGAACAAACAGATAGGTCGATTTTGCAGGGTAAGCTCATCTAATTTGGTATAAAGATAACTTGACAAAAGAAAGAGGATGAGGATAAAGGACCGTGTAAAAAATGGGCTTGACGACCAGGGCAAACGCATCTAAATTACTCTTGCTCGT
>JAESFM010000109.1_pt1 | contig 36500 bp, 33 predicted proteins | sample 9266171 | NCBI WGS metagenome assembly JAESFM01 (sample SAMN14505069, study PRJNA617099) | algae metagenome | isolation source: Hassallia sp. WJT32-NPBG1 and co-occurring heterotrophs from well developed... | place: USA: Mojave Desert, Joshua Tree National Park, California | collected 2006-06-22 | reverse complement strand
ATCGTAGCCCTGTGAATTTTTGCATTAATGTTCTGTGCGGACTGATTGCTTATTCTCATCAGCCTCAGAAGCCTAGCCTTCGTCTTGAATGGCTTTTGCCTGCATCTGCTTAACCCGAACTCAGGTTCTGATAGCTAGCAATGGTAGTAACAAAAAAACACAACTAACTTTCGCTGGTGGGATAGGCGATCGCCAAGCACCATTGCTAGAAATGACAACCGATATAACTGGTAGCTCCACTACATTTAAGTCTTTATGTCAGCGACTTGGTGTTAGCAATACTACTGGTAAATGTGAATAGCTAACTGGGCAAAGTCAGGTTTTTTATAGCTGTATATTGAGCGCTAAGGCAAATACCGCACGCAGTATGACAAGTACACTCAAATTTATTTTCAACAACTTGCTCAAACGCTCTAGGAGCGTTCAGTCAGTTGGCGGTTTTACCCTGATAGAACTACTAGTAGCTATGCTCCTAGCATTTCTTGTTATTACGCCATTGCTAGGATTCATGATCAATGTTATGGACACAGATCGTAAAGAACAAGCAAAAGCGAATTCTGAACAAGAAATTCAAGCTGCTCTTGATTACATAACTCGCGATTTACAGCAGGCAATCTATATATACGATGCTAATGGAATAAAAGCTATTGCTGACACAGATGCTACAAAATCTCAATTGCCTCCAGCAAATAGTAATAGAGTTCCTGTCCTTGTCTTTTGGAAGCGTGAATTTGTTAACCAGGGAGTTCCAATCAAAACTGGTGAAATTGATGATTCTTTTGTTTATTCATTAGTTGCTTATTATTTAATTAAAGATACTAATGCTACTTGGTCTAAGGCTGCTCGCATTGCCAGATGGCAAATTAAAGATGGCGTAACAGATGACAATGTTACGGCAGGACTTTGTACCGCATATCCTACTAAAAAGTATGTCAGCGGTCAATGTCCTGATGCAGGTTTTGAGGGATTTAACCTTGAGCAAGCTGGTAGCTTAGAAGACAAGATGAATGCTTGGAAAAAAGCCTCAGCAACCTATACTCAAGTTCCCATAGCGTTAGTTGACTTTATTGACCATACCGCAACAACCGCAGCACCTGCGAAAACTTGCCCCACTGACCCGTCGTCAAAAGTTACACTGTCACAAGTGCCACTAAGTACTTTAGATTCTCTTCAAATGACTAGTTTTTATGCTTGCATTGATAGAGTTAACACCACAGCAGAAGTATTTTTACGAGGTAATGCACTAGCTCGTATGCGAAACGATAACCTAAATTACGATCCCAATAATACAACTTATTTTCCTAGTGCAAGCATAAAGGTACAAGGACACGGATACTTATTTACTAAGTGAACCCTGAAAATTAAAAAATTAATTAATAGCAGCAGCTAATTATGCAAAAGATAAGTTTGAAGTTATTGCAGACAATTAATAGTAATCAAAGAACCAAGCAGCGATATCTGGCAACAAGCCGCTATCTCTATACTGATGTCTCAGATAATGTCGGCTTCACTCTGATCGAGTTGATAGTAGTAGTGGTGATGGTAGGAATTTTAGCAGCGATCGCCGCTCCCGGCTGGCTTGGTTTTGTCAGTAGACAGCGAGTAAATAAAGCTAACGATGGCGTTTTAGGTGTGTTACAAGAAGCACAGCGACAAGCTAAAAAGACAAAATTAAGTTACAGCGTTAGCTTTGAGAATGTTAGCAATGTTCCTATGGTAGCGATTTATCAAGGTCTTGTCCCACCTCAGCCTCCTTCTAACCCCGATCAAAAAGGTATATGGAAACCTTTAGGTGAGGATATGGGATTTAAACCAAAGCAAATTTTATTCTATACCAATGTTGCTAACCTTGATACTACCCCTGATAATACTAAATTCAACAAAAAAGCCTCTGATACCGTCAGCTATACTACATTAGGAAGTGGCACAATTACTTTCGATTATATGGGTGCTTTGCCAGATGTAAAACTTGTAACAGCAGGCGATTCATCAGATCAACTTGGTTTAAAAATCGCTGTAGCTGCACCTAACCCAGGAAGCTCTACATCAGCTAGTAATTTAAGGCGATGCGTCATTGTAGACACTCTTCTAGGGGGAATGCGAACAGCTAAAGACACTCAATGTGACTAATAATATAGATGCACTAGCTCAAAAATACGAAAAATTCCATAAATACGGAACCGTAAACTGCCCCTTCAGAGCAAACTTGAAACATCAGGTGCGATTTTTGTATATAGGTTAATCTCATTGGTGATGGTAAATTAGTCATACAGTAACCCTAACTAGATTTTTTACCCTTGACTGGACATACTAAAAAAGTGCCCTAATAGCAATACAATTTTTACGTTATGACTCAGTGCCTTGACTTTACTGTAGCCATCCCAACTTATAACGGTGAAAGTCGTTTACCTGAACTTCTAGAACGACTGCGAAATCAACTTTATACCAATCAGTTGTCTTGGGAAATTATTGTTGTAGATAACAACAGCACTGATAATACAGCTACAGTAGTTCAAGCCTATCAAGAAAATTGGCAATGCCCTTACCCCTTAAAGTATTGCTTTGAACCTCAACAGGGAGCAGCATACGCCAGAAAACGGGCAGTTGAGGAAGCGAAAGGCAGATTGATAGGTTTTCTTGATGATGATAACTACCCAGTATTAGATTGGGTTGTAAAAGCTTATGATTTTGGTCAAAACTATCCTCATGCTGGGGCTTATGGTAGCCAAATTCATCCGGAATGGGAAGTAGAACCGCCGGAAAATTTTCAGCGTATTGCCCCATTTTTGGCAATTACTGAGCGGGGAGATTTGCCTTTACAGTACGATATCAGAAAAAAGTTATTACCTCCCTCTGCCGGACTTGTTGTCCGCCGACAAGCTTGGTTAGAAAGTGTACCAAATCAGCCTATTTTAACTGGCAGAGTCTCTGGCAAAATGCTAACAGGCGAAGACTTAGAAATGCTGTCTTATATTCAAAAATCTGGGTGGCAAATATGGTATGTCCCAGACATGAAAATATATCACAAAATACCACGTTGGCGCTTGCAAAGAGAGTATTTAATTCCATTTTTTCGAGGTATTGGACTTAGCCGTTACGTTACCAGAATGGTCAATATAAAACCGATTACTAGACCAATTGCATTTTTAGCTTACATGATAAACGACCTACGTAAAATTATTTTGCACTTACTAAGATATAGGCGTAAAGTTAACAGCGATCTGGTTACAGCTTGCGAGATGCAACTTTTGCTAAGTAGTTTAATTAGCCCTTTTTACCTTTGGAAAAACGGATATTTTAAGAGACAGAATAAATCATCACCTTTAGTAAGCTCATGACTGAATTAATACTAGAAACTTTAGATATTACCGTAGCTATTCCTACATACAATGGGGCAGAACGTTTACCTAAAATTTTGGAACGACTTTTAACGCAGACTGGAGTAGAAAACATCAGATGGGAAATTATTATTGTTAATAACAATAGTAGCGACAACACAGCTGAGGTAATTCAAGAATACCAAAACAACTGGGAAGCTAATTGTCTGTTGAGGTACTGTCTAGAAACCGAGCAGGGAGCAGCATGGGCACGACTGCGAGCTGTGCGCGAAGCCAGAGGGAGAGTGCTGGGATTTTTAGATGATGACAACCTACCTGCCCCTGATTGGGTTGCACAAGCCGTTACCTTTGGGGCTAAGTATCCTCAAGCTGGAGCTTGGAGTGGTCAAATTCATGGTGATTTTGAAGTAAAACCACCGGAAAAATTTGAAAGAATTCAAGCTTTTTTAGCTATCAGAGAACACGGATGCGAACCGTTTTTATTTGACCCAGATAATTTAAGACTTCCTCCAGGTGCGGCACTTGTCGTTCGTAAAGAAGTATGGTGTGCAAATGTTCCACAGCGACCTACCCTGAGTGGCAAATTACCAGGCTTGATGGTGCAGGGGGACGACTATGAACCATTGCTTTATATCCACCATGCAGGGTGGGAAATTTGGTATAACCCCGTGATGCATACTTATCATCAAATACCACATTGGAGGTTAGAAAGAGATTATCTGTTAACTCTAGCTCGTGGCTGTGGTTTGTGTATTTGCCAGCTACGCTTGGTCAATACTAAAAATTGGCAAAAACCAATAGTCTTTGTCAGGACTATTGTGGGTAATTTCCGCCGTGTTTTGGAGCAAATTATTAAGTATAGAGGTCACTTAGAAAATGATATAGTTGCGCTTTTTGAAATGGAATTTTACTTAGCTAGCATGTTGAGCCCTTTTTATTCGTTAAAAATTAGTTTAAAAAAGTATATTAGTTAATACAACTTAGGTGAATTTACATAATAATATAAATCAATAAAATATTTTCAACTCGTTGGAAATACTGCCTTGAAACTCATATTACATAATTAATACTTAACCTTAAAACTATGTCGGCCTATAAAAAAGATTTTTTGATATAAACATGTTAGTTTCTCAGTATTTTAGGGAACAGTAAAACTGTAAATCCTTATTAAACTGAGCAATACGGTGCCAAAAATTTCTATAATTATACCAGCTTACAATTGCGAAAACACTATTCAAAAGACAGTAAAATCTGTTTTAAATCAAACTTTGGCTGATTTTGAATTAATTATAATTAACGACGATTCACAAGATTCAACGTTAAATATTATTTCTAAAATCGCAGATTCCAGGATAAAAATATTTTCCTATAGCCATGCCGGCGGAAACGTTAGTCGTAACCGTGGGATAAAGCATTCAGTTGGAGAATTTGTTAGTTTCTTAGATGCAGATGATCTGTGGACTCCTGATAAATTGATGAGCCAATACAAAGCTTTGCAAGAAAATTCGGAAGCAGCAGTCGCTTACAGTTGGACTGATTATATCGATGAAAATGGTGAATTCTTACTTTTTGGTACGCACTTTACTGCAAATGGAGATGTTTATGAAAACTTGTTGGTGACTAATTTTTTGGAGAATGGCTCTAACCCATTAATTCGTAGAGAAGCTCTAATTGAATTAAATGGATTTGATGAATCCCTAGTTGCTGCTCAGGATTGGGATATGTGGTTGCGATTAGGCCGGAAGTTCAATTTGACTACAAAGGTAATGCTAAACAGCTTGGACAGATAACATTATCTAGTCGATATGCTGGTAAAACTAAGCGTTGCGTCTATGTTTCTACAATTTTAGGGGCAATGCGAACTGGTAAAGAGCGTGCTGAGGCTAACGACAACGGCAAGTATTGCTATTAAGATATTTTTGGTTGATTTAAAATAAGGTGTTGCGTGCTGAAATCACCAAAAAACTCGAAACAGCATCTAATTATTTTTACTCGCTATCCTGAACCGGGAAAAACAAAAACTAGACTAATACCTGCTTTGGGAACTGTCGGTGCTGCCAATCTTCAGCGACAGATGACTGAATATACACTATCCCAAGTGAAAAAATTGCAATTAAGCACTGCCATATCTTTGGAAGTGCGCTTTGCAGGTGGTAATTTGCAATTAATGCAAGATTGGCTGGGGTTTGATTTAGTTTATCAGTTACAAGGTGAAGGTGATTTGGGTTCGCGAATGATGCGATCGCTCTCATACGCCTTTCAAAATAATGCACAACAAGTAGTTATCATTGGTACTGATTGCCCTGGTGTGAATCCTGAGATTCTCGCAACAGCTTTTGAGCAACTGCACCTATTTGACCTCGTGTTAGGTCCTGCGGTAGACGGTGGCTATTACTTGATTGGTTTGCGGCAGCCGTTTCCACAATTATTCGCTAACATCGATTGGGGAACTTGTCAAGTATTATCACAAACTCTGGAGATTGCCCAGCAGCTTAATTTATCAGTGGGTTACTTACCTACCTTAGCTGATGTTGACCGTCCAGAGGATCTGCCGATTTGGGAACAAACTCGTCAATCTGAAAGACTCAGATGAGGAATGGGGAGATGGGGGGCTTCGGGGTCCCCACGAAGTGGGGTTGGGGGGAAGGGGGGGAAAGAAGAATTATCCTCCTTGTCTCCTTGTCTCCTTGTCCCCCTCCCTTAGCGTTTGCTGGTATAGTCGAACACGATGATTTTCCGGAAGACACCCTAAACTACAGGTGCTACCGTGGTGTAGTTTAAAATCAAGGGATAAAAATTAAATTCAATGTATTAAATTTGCTCTGAGGTTCTAAATAACAGACAGGGTCAAGGGAACAATATTCCAGTAACTTTAAATATGACATTCAATAATATTCACTACAAGACCGAAAAACTATGATTGACCGTTTGGCTACTGTAAACGCTGCCCGCACACTAAAAGTGGTTGGGACTATCTTAATCTTGTCCTTTTTGCTGGACTTTCTGATTCTGTTGTTTCCCTTCCAACCGACTGATAAAGGGTGGCAAATCGGCTTGGCAACAGCGCTAGTTGATCGAGGAATTGTGCCTATGGTTGGCTTGGGGATGCTATTTGCCGGATATTGGATTGATAGTACTAGTGATGGCGATCGCCCACAACCTGTAGATTTAAGATTTCCCGCACTGATACTATCGACTCTTTTAGGGTTGTTATTCTTACTGATTTTTCCCTTGCACCTCAACAATGTGAATCAAGCTAAGTCTCAGACAGTAACTCGAATCACCCAGGATGCGGATCAGGCAGAAAATCAACTCAAAAACCAGTTATCTCAATTACAAGCACAACTGGGTAACGCTCAGGTTAAGGCTCAATTAGAACAGCAAAAGACCCAAATCAAAGCTCAGTTTACTGACTTGATTAAAGATGAGCAAAAATATAAGCAAGCACTTGAGAATCCTAACCTCCCTGCAACTCAGAAAGAATTACTGAAAAAGTTTAAGGCAAATCCCCAAGAGCTTGACAAATTTCTAGCACAGCAAAGCGATCCTCAAGGACTTGCAAATGAAAGACTCAACCAAATTCGCCAGCGTAAGGAAGAAGCCCAAAAACAAGCTCAACAAGAAGCTTTGAAGTCTGGACTGCGGATTGGTATGAGTAGCTTGCTATTGTCTATTGGTTACATTATCATCGGCTGGACAGGATTAAGAGGCATGGGTGCGCTACAAGGTGGTGGACGTAAAAAAGCCCCCGCACGCTAATCTTTCATTTGTAAGACAGTAAGACTGTCAATATGAAAAACACAGACAGACTTAGCTTGTAGTTAGCGCTTTAGGGCTAAAGCGCCAACTACAGTCACATCTGTACGCAGTTTCTGACGGCTATTTAGCAATTAGCAAAATCTTTATAAAACTGAAAAATGTTCTCTATTTACATACTCACATATAACGAAGAGCTAGATATTGCCGCTTGTATCGAGTCAGCGATGCTATCGGATGACATTATTGTTGTGGACTCATGTAGTAGCGATCGCACTGTTGAAATAGCAAAAAACTATCCTGTGCGTGTTGAACAACATGCCTTTGAAAGCCACGGAAGACAACGTACCTGGATGCTAGAATCTATTGCCCCTAAATATGAATGGGTCTACATTCTAGAGGCTGACGAGCGCATGACACCAGAACTATTTGCTGAATGCCTCGAAGCAATGAATAATCCAGACTACATCGGCTACTATGTAGCTGAACGTGTCATGTTTATGAATCGTTGGATTCGCTACAGCACCCAATATCCCCGTTACCAACTGCGCCTCTTCCGTCATGGTAAAGTTTGGTTTGACGACTATGGTCATACTGAGCGCGAAGTTTGTGACGGCGCAACCAGCTTTTTAAAAGAAACTTACCCCCACTATACTTGTAGCAAAGGCTTAAACCGCTGGATCGAAAAGCATAATCGTTACTCTACAGATGAAGCCAAAGAAACATTGTATCAGCTAGAACACGGTAATGTTAAATGGCGAAATTTGCTCTTTGGGAAATCAGAAGTTGAAAAACGCCGCGCTTTAAAAGATTTGTCTTTGCGTTTGCCCGCTCGACCAGTATTACGTTTTTTCTATATGTATTTTATTTTGGGCGGCTGCTTGGACGGACGCGCCGGCACTGCTTGGTGTACACTACAAGCATTCTATGAATATCTAATTTTGCTTAAAGTTTGGGAAATGAAGCATATGCCGAAACCCACCTCAGATATAGAAGAAGTTATTGGGGAGGCTAGTGCCCCTGAAAAATTATCCCTATAAGAAGGCGATCAGGAATAGGAAATAATTTATTGCCTATTCCCTAATAATGTTACATTTATTATAAATTAAGATTTTTAACATAACTTTTTATCATTTCGGTCGTGCCAGTGTGAGACTTACTCACCAAGCTAAACAGATACTAATGCTGAAAGAATAAAGCTTCCATAATCATGAGCAGCTTTTTAGCTAGCGCGATAGGATCAATAAAACCCTAAAATATTTGCAACAATCATTTACAAGTCTGACAAAGAAAAGTAACAGCGTCTGAGAATAACCAGCCATCATTCTGGTTGGTATATTTCCTTATGGGCTAAAGCTGAGGTTTACTCGGAATTAGAATTTCAGGCGGTTTGGGCTAAAGCGGGTCAAATCCCATTGACTAAAAGCTAGTATAGGTCGGCAGAAAAAACTAGACAGTTATAGAGAAGCCAAAAGGTAGATCATATAAATATCATTTGCTTCTGCCTTCTTTTACTAGGGATTTGGGCAGCAGATCCAAGCAGGATAGCAAACTACAGTAGTGCAATTTGACGAATCTGCTGGTGTATGAATACCAATAACAAAAGTTCCAATAACCTAAAAAAGGAGAATAGGGGCTTGTTAATCGATCGCCTAAAACAGGACTTCAAAAATGACCTGATTGCTGGTTTGTTGGTGGTGATTCCCCTAGCAACAACCATCTGGCTAACGATTACCATTGCCACTTGGGTAATCAACTTTCTCACCCAAATTCCTAAACAAGTGAATCCCTTTGATGGGATGCATCCTATTGTAGTAAATTTACTGAATCTCTTAGTTGGTTTGGCAGTACCGCTATTCAGTATTCTCTTGATTGGTTTGATGGCTCGGAATATTGCTGGGCGGTGGTTACTAGATTTTGGTGAGCGAGTATTGCAGGCGATTCCCTTAGCTGGACAGGTGTATAAAACACTGAAACAGCTTTTAGAAACATTATTAAAAGATACCAATGGGAAGTTTCGCCGCGTCATTTTGGTAGAGTATCCACGCCGGGGAATGTGGGCGATCGGCTTCGTCACTGGCACAATCAGTAGTGAGATCCAATCTCAGATGTCTCGCCCGGTGTTGAGCGTTTTTATCCCCACCACTCCGAATCCCACCACTGGCTGGTATGCAGTACTTCCAGAAGATGAGGTAGTAAATCTGTCAATCTCGATAGAAGATGCCTTTAAAATCATTGTTTCTGGTGGGATTGTTGCCCCAAATACCCCCTTACCTCCCTTAGTTATCGCCAAAGACCGCAAACTTGAAGCGCCACAAACCGAAACACAACGACAGATTATACCTCTAGAAGAAGCTTGAGATTTATAGAGAGAATGCGTGCGGGAGAAACTGGTTCACAGTTTCACCGCTCTTGCAATTCCTAATCCGCAACCAAAATCAATTCAGTTATCAGATACTTAGATAGACTTTTATGCAACCCCGTAAACCCCGTCAAATTTCTCGTGAGTTGGCGCTTTTGAGTATTAGTCAAATGCCAATTAACCCCAAAAAATTGACAGAACAACAACTACCTAAATTAGTATTAGCCGCAGTACGTACCCTGACACTAGAAGTGCAAGACTCTCTGGATAATGCTGCTGGAGAATTGCAACGCAGTAACGATCGCCTTTTAAGCAGCCAAACTCGTACCACCGATGTAAATACTGCTAGAAGTATGGTACAAGAGGCGATCCAATATACGCAAACGGCAATTAATCAACTTGCCACCGCGATTGAGTTTCCAGAATTGATTCAGCTAGCTAACCAAGACAAGGATGTTGCCAGATACGCCATTGAAATTGTCAAAACAGTCAATGAAGAACGAAAAGCGATCGATCAATTAATCTCCGACGCTTTGGTAGATTGGCAAGTAACTCGTCTAGCCCAAATCGACCTAGATATTTTGCGTATCGCTGTAGCTGAAATGGAATTCTTAGAAGTTCCAGACAAGGTGACAATCGACGAAGCAGTAGAGTTAGCTAAACGCTACAGCGGAGAGGACGGTCATCGATTTATCAATGGTGTTCTGCGTCGAGTCACCGAGCAGAAAAAAACTGCGTAACGTTTGATTAGCTTAATGTCGCCATTATGAGTGCTAAGTTTTGAGTTGAGAGTGAGGAGAACCTGGGGTTTTCACCCCAGCAAGAGTGAGGATAACCACAGTTTAAAATTCATAAAAGCGTGAGAAGTTAAATTAAGCTCATAACTCATAACTCATAACTCACATAACAACTAACACTTATAGCAGCAATGGTTTTTAATTGGTTCCGTCGTCAACATAACGATCCTACTAACACCCCCGATCAACAAAAACAAACAGAGACTCCTCCTACACAGGAATCACAAGCAGAGTCAGCCGAAACCTCAAGCAATGATGATTCACCTGTAGCAGCGACAGACTTGTTAGCATTCGCTAAATCCGCTTACAAAAACATTCAGCAAAAGCAACAACCGCTGGAAGTAGAAACTGCTTCTGTGGAAGTCACAGAAGCGCCAAAAGTAGAAACAGCATTACCAGAAGAACCATATGCTGAACAGTTAGCAGATGAAATAACTGCTGATGAGCCAGATACTGAAGAGCTATCAGATGAAGAAACTGCTGATGAGTCAGATCCTGAAATTATAGAAATCACAGCGACTGAGGCGGAAGTAACCTCTACCGAAGCAGTTATTAGTACAGAGGAAGTACAACCCGCACCACCAGCAAGTTTATCCTTTTTAGAACGGGCAGCCGCAGAAAGGCAAGCAAAACAAGAACGATTGATAGCAACTGCAATTGAAGTACCACAAACCGAGGTAGTACAGCCAGCTACACCAGAGACAATCGAAGAAATACCCGGACTTGCCTTTGATGATGGATTTGTGTGGTCAACAGAAGTTTTGGCGGCGCAAGGTAGGCGTGCAGAAGACGTTTCTATTGAAGAAATTAACTGGCTGAAAAAGCTGCGACAAGGCTTAGACAAAACTCGTCGTGGTATTGTTAACCAGCTGAAGGCGATTGTCGGTCAAGGACCGCTAAATCAAGCAGCAGTCGATGAAATTGAATCCTTGCTGTTGCAAGCCGATGTGGGTGTGCAAGCGACAGACTATATTATCAAAGCACTACAAAAACAGCTACGAGAAGAAGTTACTCCGCCAGACAAGGCGATCGCCTACCTGAAAACAATTCTGCGGGATATGCTGGATGCGCCGAGCAAAACATCCTATAAACAAAGTTTTACTCCAGAAAAAGAAAATCTTAATATTTGGTTAATAACTGGCGTGAATGGCGCAGGCAAAACCACCACCATCGGCAAAATCGCTCACTTAGCACAAAAATCCGGCTATAAATGCTTGATTGGTGCGGCAGACACATTCCGTGCTGCCGCTGTTGAACAGGTGAAGGTTTGGGGTAGCAGAAGCGGTGTGGAAGTTATTTCCAATCCCGGCAAGAATACAGATCCAGCAGCCGTTGTATTTGATGCGATCGCCGCAGCACAAGCACGAGAAACAGAATTACTTCTGGTCGATACCGCAGGACGACTGCAAAACAAGAAAAATTTGATGGATGAACTTAGTAAAATCCGGCGAATTATCGACAAAAAAGCCCCTAACGCAAAAGTAGAATCGCTGTTGGTTCTTGATGCCACTTTAGGTCAAAATGGATTGCGGCAAGCCGAGGTGTTTTCTCAAGCTGCACAACTCAGTGGCGTAGTCTTAACTAAGCTTGATGGTACCGCCAAAGGAGGTGTTGCCCTCGCCGTTGTTCAGCAGCTAGGTCTACCGATTCGCTTTATTGGTGCTGGAGAAGGAATTGAAGACCTGCGTCCATTTTCTAGCTACGAGTTTGTGGAAGCTTTATTGAGTGGTTGATCAAGAGACTGGGGACTAGCACTCGACCAATTCAAAGAAAGTTTTCTTTACGGGTGGTCAGATTACCGACTTCGTAGAAGTTGTTGAGAATGTTGCAGCCATAGCAAAGTTAGTTTGGCGGACTACTAGGGAGTAGTCCCTAGTACCGCTGCGCGGAAGTCAAAAGTCAAAAGTCAAAAGTCAAAAAGCTTATAATGTAAGCTTTTCGTTGATTTGGAACGGTAGCTTTATTTCCGCGCCCCGTGTACTAGTCCCTTATGAAAATTTTTTTCCAGATTAATAAATTTACGACTTACCGACTTCGTGTTCTCAATTAAATTAAGTCAAAACAAAAAATCGCCTTTCTTCGTAAGTCCTAAAATTATTAATTCGTCACAACAGTGCTAAAATCTGACACTAATGCCGTCTTTCTCTAACCCTTGTGGGCTTTTTCGCTCTTTAGCACCCCTTAAGTGAATTGACATAACTAAGCTGGAGCAATGCTTTTATATGTATTACCCGTATCTGCTTCAAAAAACTTCCCTGAGTATTCTGTGTAAAAAATTTATGAATTTGAAGTGAATTGATTAAAGTAAAACACCATTACTAACTTTCAGGTTAAACGTCTTGTGCTATGCTTTTTCTGGCTTTTGTTTCCTAAGCCTGTAGATTTGTTGTCATCGAAGTATGATCAATATTATTTACATAACTTAAACTTGGAAATAAGCGTAAGTATATCTGCCCTCAACTGCTTCACCTATAAGGTTGTAAGCCCCCCAACCCCCAGACCCCTCAGTCTCAACACTGACTCCCAGAGCGTAAAAATTTATCTGTTTACCCAAGTATTTTCTCTATCTCAAGATATATGACTTCGTTATTAAGTTATGAAAGAATTGAAGTTTTTCAAGGATATAAGAGAAATTGCTGTCAATATCAGTCTCTTTTTGAGCAAAAAACTTACTTAAAAGTTATCTTTTTACCTATCAATACAATTAGCAAATGCAATACTTCTAAAATCGACATATTACGTCTTTTTACTCTTGCTAAATTGACAAACCTTGTTTCAATATGGTTTAGCAATTGCCTTTGCCAAGGAATTTATAAGTAATCTAAATTCGGTTTTTCAGTTCAGTGAAATAATAGCTCTGCCTGTGTCCCAACTGCCCTCTCAACCAACTGATAGTAATAGTAGTGCTGCAACGGATGTCACTCCAGTTGTAGCGCTGAAAGAACTCGTGGCACGGCTGCACCGAGAACAAAACAAAATTCAAGATTTGTTAAGTTCTTTAGGATTTGCTCTGAGAAGTTTCAATAATTTGAATCAATTTTTAGAGCTAATTCCGTTGATGGCTACAAGAGTGACAGATGCAGATGGCAGCGCTCTGTTTCTGTATAAAGCAAATGGTCAAGTTCGATTAGAGCAGTTGCATTGGCAGGATAGTCACCAGCGCAAACATATTCGTAAAGCCCTGGAAACCGCTACCAGTCAAATCACACTTCTACCAAATACGGCACCTTTAGCAAACGCTACTGGTATTTTGGATGAACAGATGCACCGGTACTTAGGATCAGATATGCAAATATTTGGTACGGCAATTCTGGTGAAACATGCAGAACGAGGATGGCTATACGTTTTGAGCCGCGATCCAGAATATACCTGGACGGAAACTAGACAAAAATTAGTCCGGTTAGTGGCAGACCAAACAGCAGTAGCGATTGAAAATGATGAACTGGCTGTAGAATTACGAAAAAAAGAACGCTTAGATCAAGAATTAGAAATTGGTGCAGAAATTCAACGGAGGCTTTTACCTCGTCAATGTCCCTCGATTCCTGGTATAGCTTTGGCAGCGCGTTGTAAACCAGCAAATCGTGTGGGGGGAGACTATTATGATTTTATTCCTACCAAGCAGAATCAGTTTCAAGTAAATAGCAAAGATATTATCAGCTTGGAAACTGGTCGTTGGGGTTTTGTCATTGGTGATGTCATGGGCAAAGGTGTCCCAGCTGGATTAATTATGACCATGATGCGGGGAATGCTACGAGGAGAAGTATTACACGGTAATTCACCAGCAGCAATTCTCCAGAATTTAAATCAAGTCATGTATGCTGATTTGGAAAATTCTCACCGTTTTGTGACACTGTTTTACTCAGAGTATGACCCCCAAAATAGAATTTTGTCTTATAGCAATGCAGCACATAATCCTCCTTTGTGGTGGCACGCAGCTACAAGAACAGTGACACGTTTGGATACATTGGGAATGTTAATTGGGTTAGATACTAACAGCGAATATGAAGATGCTCAGGTACAGTTAGAACCTGGGGATACAATTATTTACTATACAGATGGTTTGACTGAGGCGGCTTCTGCCGGAGGCGATCGCTTCGATGAAGAAAACTTTGTTAATGCCTTTAACTTGGCTTGCAGGCATTGCAATGGAGCTGAGGAAATTCTCGATTACCTGTTTAACCAAGTTTATCAATTCATCGGTGCTGATAAACAAAACACCGATGACATGACGTTGGTTGTGCTGCAAGTTCAGAGTTAGTGGGAGCGTGGATAGTCAGCCGATAGTCGATACTCGTTAACAACGCTCCAACTAACAACTAATCAAAACACAATTGTCCATCCCTGGTCTTTGGCATCATCTTTTGTGTAAGAAACACCGTCAACTTTAATACCTTCTTGATTGAGAATGCTGATAATTCCACCATCATTAGAAAGCTGAATTTTTTCTTTATCTAAAGGCACTGCGACAGATGCACTGGGCTCGATTTTTAATCCATCAAGAGGTTGTTTTTGTTTTACTTTATTAGTAAGTGTCCAACCGCTAAAGTCTATTTTTTCGGGTGAGGAATTGATTAAAGTAACTAACTCCTTTCCTGAATCTTCTCCTGGAGGATTTACTAAAGCAGCAACGATTTTTACTCGTGCCTTCACTGCTGGAACGCTGGGATCTGGTGGTTCAGTTCCTACTTTCTTATCTATTGGATTCCCTGTGCTATCGTCTGTATGGAAGGACTGCGATTGAAAGGCAAAAAATGCTGCTACCCAGTATTCTTGGGATGCGATCGCACTCGGAAAATGAATCAACAATGCCCCATCTTGGTAAACTCCATTTTCCCTGGCAAAGCTTCCGCTGTTGCCTTGATTCATGTGAATATTATGAACCCCTCTCCCTGGTTCAAAGCCGAATATTTTGTCAGGCTTAGGTTCCGGTTTATCGACTCCCCAGGGTTCCCCGAATACGTAGATAAGCGCTTTAGTCTCAATTGCCCTTTGAATATAGGAGTCAATTAGTTCGTTGAGATCGTTATTTTCCCCTGGTAAGTTGAAGGGCAAAGGTTTCATCTCGGTGACTTTAAATAAATTTGCTCTGATGTAGTCCAGCGCAATTCCTCCGGCTTTTCTATCTGTCTCCGCAATCTTCGTAAAGCCAAAGTCCAATTTATTGAGTTTGTCGGTGATGTAATGTTCAAAGTTGTTCTCGACAAGATACAACAAATCAAAAGGTTTTTGACTTGATCTAACATTAACTGCAAGGCGATAAGAAAACTTACCGTCATTTACATGAACTTGATAGTGTGGGGTATCTGTGCCAAGTTCTATTTTGCCAGCGATCGCCTGACACTTTAACACACCATAACCTTGGTCTAAGTTCATTGGACTTTCTCCTTTTTAATTAAATTGACTGAAATTTATTTGCAAGGCAATTGCAATTACAGGAGCCAGCGAGAAAGCTGCCAAATGCATGACTCCAAAGCGTGAATCGCGGTATTTTTTTAGTTAGCTATTCGCGATCGCAAGAGCCGGGAATAGTATAACCTTTTACTCTTAACTTTTCCCTAAGCTTTTGTAAAAGGTGGTGCTAAGTAATCTTTAGTTGTTCAGCGTAGCAATGATTACGGCAGTCTTTTAGAAGATAACTTAGTATTATGAAGCATGGTAGTACCCATGAGGGTGCTTTTTGAATGGCAGGTAAAAAGTCACTTACAAAGAAGTTCTAGCCAACTGGGATAAGCGAAAGAATCCGCAGCAAGCAGCTTTGACCAGTGATAACTCTTAAATATCCAACTAGCTGTTTTTTGAAGATTATCCATCAAACAAGCTTCTTCACCGCTAGCTTCAAACGCTAAACTCCACCAAGGATTCTCCCGAATCAGTAGACGGGTAAGTTCTACGCTGCAACCGTTGTCGATACCTTCATTAGCTGAAACAGCTTGCGGTGGAAACTCCGGGACAATTTGGTAAAGTTGCGAATAACGAACTTTTTGCACACTCACCCATGAAGGGGTATTTGCAACCATTGTTGGCTGAAAACTTTCTTTCGCAGAATCTTCGCACAGCCACTTGCCCCATTTTTCTGCTTTCCCCTCTACAGAATCGCCAAAACGGATTATCCCTAATTCTGATTTGCGCCATTTGACTTCTAGGCGTCCTTGCCGGAGTTTGATTCCCAAAAAGTCAGATGGTGAGTACAAATATACATCTTCTCGTTCTTCTGGTAACTGCAACGGGTCAAGCAGGCAATTTTGTTTGAACCAAAGTTCGATGTCTTCCGGTATACTGCCAGGGTAAAACCAACGTAGTTCGTTACTGTTCAGCATAATTTGTTGAGTTAGGAATCAGGAGTCAGGAGGAGGCAGTGCGGTGGACGGGTTCCCCGGCATAAAGCATCTGCCGTTCAGGAGTTAGGAGTCAGCATGAAGAATTGGTGATTATTGAAAAATTTTCTCTCATTTTCCATTCCCCATGCCCTATTCCCCAGTGCCTAAATGTCCCTGTTGATGGGAGAATGAAAACGGTAAATTTAGCGTGCCTTGTGTTGCTTCCAGCCCAAAGGAATCTGTAGAAATGTGGAAACGAATTGTATTGGTTTTGCTATTGGTGTTTAGCTTCAGCCTGAGTAATTCTGGTGTAGCGGTTGCCGCTGGACTCAACAGCTTTGTAGACACTACTGATGGCTATCAGTTCTTATATCCTAACGGTTGGGTGCAAGTTAAAGTTGCCAACGGACCGGATGTAGTGTTTCACGATTTGATTCAGGTGACAGAAAATGTTTCTGTGGTGATTAGTCCGGTTCCAGATAACAAAACTTTGACAGAACTGGGCACGCCAGGAGAGGTAGGATATAAGTTGTCAAAAAATGCGATCGCTCCTCCTGACTCTGGTCGCAAAGCGGAATTAGTCAACGCTGCACAACGAGAATCTAACGGTAAAACTTACTACTTGTTAGAGTATGAGGTTAAACTCCCCAATAACAAAAAACGCCATAACCTCGCCAGTGTAGCTGTTAGCCGAGGTAAACTTTTTACCTTTAACGCCTCTGTTGCTGAAAACCGTTGGCAGAGAGTTAAACAGATAATAGAAGGCTGTGTGAATTCTTTTTCTGTATATTAAGGGGACTAGGGACTAGGGACTGGGGATTAGGCAATAAAAATTTGTTAATTTTTAATTGTTAATTTTTAATTAATTCCTTCCCCATCTCCCCCATCTCCTCCCGCTTCCCCTGCTTCCCCTGCTCCCCCTCCTTTCCTATGGGTATTCCCACTTTCATACTCGCCTCTGCTTCCCCCGCACGACGTCGCTTGTTGCAAACTGTTGGAATTGAGCCGACTGTTTGCGTTAGTGATTTTGATGAGTCGCAAATCCAACTGACTGAGCCAGGACAATTGGTGCAAACTCTTGCTCAATGTAAAGCGGAAACTGTAGCACCTCAGTTTGCATCTGGCTTGATAATGGGTTGTGATTCGGTTTTGGCGCTAAATGGTGAGATTCATGGTAAACCAGCAGACGCTAAAGAAGCGATCGCTCGTTGGCAAATCATGCGAGGTAATTTTGGCGATCTGTATACTGGTCATACTTTGATTGACAAAGAGCAAAATCGCACTTTAGTCAAGTGTCAGGTAACAAGAGTTTATTTTGCGGAAATAAGCGATCGCGCGATCGCTGCATATGTTGCCACGGGTGAACCGCTCAAGTGTGCCGGTGCTTTTGCCCTTGAAGGTTTTGGTAGTTTATTTGTGGAAAAAATCGAAGGGTGTCACAGTAACGTTATTGGTTTGAGTTTACCTCTGCTGCGGCAAATGTTGGCGGAACTGGGATACGAGGTGACTGATTTTTGGCAGTTGCCCTCATCCTAGAAGGATGGGGCTATACGAACAAAGCCCGCCTGCGCGGGCTAATTAAGCGTATATTTATAGACAATTGGTACAACGACTAACTAATAAGTACGTACAGAGGCGATTAATCTCGTCTGTACCAATAAGACGCGATTAATCGCGTCTCTACTAATAACTAAATTGCCTGGTATTGAGTAGTGCTTCCCCGTGATCGGGAATCCAGGCTAGCCATTCGTCTTCTGTAACCTGACATAATAACAGTGCTTCGTGAAAACTAAAGGTGCTGGGAAGTTCTAAAAGCTTTACCCAAGTTGAAGCTTGCAAGTTCTGCTGCGAATTGGGGTAAGACTTACTTGATCCATCTAAATTCTGTCTTTGCCCTGTAACGCTAAAACCTAGTTTACGGGAATCTAGTTTCATGGCTTTGTGTTCCCTTTAATTGATTGGTCAATTTAATAATATTTCTGTAACCTAGACTACAGAATAAGTAATACTGTTGCAAAGTGCCTGTCGTATAACTTTACGTTTGCGGAGATTGTGAGTGCGATCGCCATAAAATTACCTTGGAATAGGTAATATCATGTCAGCTTAATTAACACTGATAAAAACACTGCAACCATTGTAGAGACGCGATTAATCGCGTCTTGATGTTTATTTAGGGCAATAGTAAAATTACTCTATCTGTAAAGGCTAGATAAGCTGTTGTAGTGTAAGGGGTGATAGTACGGGCTTCTACAAACCATTACGCTTCTCCCCTGATGAATAATAAAGCGCGTGTCAAAACAATTTTACTGTTGGCTGCGAATCCTAGAGATACATCTAAACTGCAACTTGATGTAGAAGTGCGGGAAATTGATGAGGGATTGCGACGAGCGAATAAGCGCCAAGAGTTTAAATTAGAGCAAAAGTGGGCTGTGCGATCGCGTGATTTTTACCGCGCGATTCTCGACACTCAACCGCAGATTGTTCACTTTTGCGGACACGGGACTGCATATGATGGAATTATTCTCGAAAATGACATGAAGCAGACGGTGTATGTACAAGCTGACGCGCTGGCAAGTATGTTTAAGCTGTTTGCTACTAGGGGTGTGGAGTGTGTTGTTCTCAATGCTTGTTATTCAGAGGTGCAAGCAGAGGCTATTAGCCAATATGTAAAATATGTCATTGGCATGAATAAAGCTGTGGGTGATAAAGCAGCTGTTGCCTTTGCTGTGGCATTTTACGATGCGCTCGGTGCTGGAGAAGATGTGGAGTTTGCCTACGAGTTGGGTAAATCTCAGATGATGGGTTTTATGGAGCATCAAACTCCGGTTCTGAAGAAAAATCAGTTAACTGATGTCTCGACTACTTTTGAACGTGAAGTTATTCCACCCAACCCTTATCAAGGATTGTCTGCTTTTGGGGAAGAAGATGCAGCTTTCTTTTTTGGACGGGAAACTTTTGTTAATGAGTTAGTTCAAACGACTCGGAAACAGCCTTTGGTAGGTGTGGTTGGTCCGAGTGGTAGTGGTAAATCTTCTATCGTGTTTGCGGGACTGATTCCGCAGTTGCGAAGTGAGGGAAACTGGCTGATTTCATCTTTCCGTCCTGGTAATCAACCATTTTATCAACTTGCTTGTGCGTTGGTGCGTTTATTAGAGCCAGAACTGAGTGAAACTGGACTACTGCGGGAAGCTGCGGGACTGGCAGGTGATATGCAGTCGGGTAGAATTAGTTTGCAGCAAGTAGCGTCTCGCATCAAAGAACGCAACGGTGGTAAACGTCTGTTGTTAGTTGCAGACCAATTTGAAGAACTTTATACTCTTTGCCAGAAGGAAGAACAAGAACGCTTTGCTGATGCAATGCTAGCGGCTATTTCTCCAGAAATGACACTGGTTTTCACTTTACGAGCGGACTTTTACGGTTATGTGCTTTCCTACCGTCCGTTTCGGGATGCCTTGCAGCAGTTTACACCTCAGTTGTTGAGTTCGATGAAACCAGAGGAACTGAAAGCAGCGATCGCACTACCGGCACAAAAGTTAGAGGTGCAATTAGAAGCGCAACTGACGCAACGAATTTTGGATGATGTCGGACAAGAACCGGGTAATTTGCCGTTGTTGGAATTTGCTTTAACTCGACTGTGGGAAAAGCAAGAAAACCGGGTGTTAACTCACCAAGCATACGATGAAATTGGCGGTGTGAAGAAGGCGATCGCTAATCATGCAGAACTCGTTTTTAAGCAACTTAGTAAAAAACAGCAAAAACAGGCAGAGCGAATTTTTGTACAATTAGTGCGTCCTGGGGAAGGAACGGAGGATACTCGACGCATAGCGACTCGTGCGGAGGTTGGCGAAGATAATTGGGGCTTGGTGAGTTATTTAGCAGGGTATCAAGCGCGGTTAGTGGTGACGGGGGGAGACCTAACCCCCCTGCCCCCTTCCCTTGCAGGGAAGGGGGAGACGGATTCTCAAAGCCCCTCCCCTCGCAGGGGAGGGGTTGGGGGAGAGGTCTCTTTCGCGCTTGATACTGTGGAGGTGGTGCATGAAGCGCTGATTCGGGAATGGGAAACTTTGCGAAAGTGGATAAATGCTAACCGTGAGTTTCGCACTTGGCAAGAGCGGCTGAAAGTGGCATTACGGGAGTGGAAAAATAGCAACCATGACTCTGGGGCTTTGTTGCGTGGTGTGCCGTTGACTGTGGCATCCGATTGGTTGCACAAGCGTGTAGAGGAAATGACGCAGGAAGAGCGAGATTTTATTCTCTTTAGCGGACAACAACGGGATAAAGAGAAGCTACAACGGGAACGCACACGGCGACTGACAATTATCGGATTAAGTAGCTTCTCTGTAGTATCCTTGGGTTTAGCTGCTTTAGCTGGTGTGGGCTGGCAAAATGCTGCAATAAGTAGAATTGATTCTCTCTTTAACACATCAGATGCACTTTTGCAATCAAATCAGCAAGAAGCCTTAAAAACCACTTTAAAAGCTGTGGTGCAAATGCAGCGTATACCTTGGGTAGACGCAAATAGCCGCACGCAGATGGAAATGTCATTAATGCATACAGTTAACAACATCGCAGCACCAAACACCTTGGGAGGACACGCAAACTCGGTTTATGGCGTCAGCTTCAGCCCCGATGGCAAGATGCTGGCTTCAGCTAGTGCTGACAAGACGGTGAAACTCTGGGACACTAGCATCGGCAAAGAAATTAAAACCCTGACTGGGCATACAAAGCAGGTTTATGGCGTCAGCTTCAGCCCCGATGGCAAGATGCTGGCTTCAGCTAGTGTTGACAAGACGGTGAAACTCTGGGACACTAGCACCGGCAAAGAAATTAAAACCCTGACTGGGCATACAAAGCAGGTTTATGGCGTCAGCTTCAGCCCCGATGGCAAGATGCTGGCTTCAGCTAGTGCTGACAAGACGGTGAAACTCTGGGACACTAGCACCGGCAAACAAATTAAAACCCTGACTGGGCATACAGACTCGGTTTTTGGCATCAGCTTCAGCCCCGATGGCAAGATGCTGGCTTCAACTAGTGTTGACAACACGGTGAAACTCTGGGATACCTCCACCCGCAAAGAAATTAAAACCCTGACTGGGCATACAAACCAGGTTATTGGCGTCAGCTTCAGCCCCGATGGCAAGATGCTGGCTTCAGCAAGTTATGACAAGACGGTGAAACTCTGGGACACTAGCACCGGCAAACAAATTAAAACCCTGACTGGGCATACAGACAAGGTTTATGGCGTCAGCTTCAGCCCCGATGGCAAGATGCTGGCTTCAGCAAGTTATGACAAGACGGTGAAACTCTGGGACACTAGCACCGGCAAACAAATTAAAACCCTGACTGGGCATACAGACAAGGTTTATGGCGTCAGCTTCAGCCCCGATGGCAAGATGCTGGCTTCAGCTAGTCGTGACAAGACGGTGAAACTCTGGGACACTAGCACCGGCGAAGAAATTAAAACCCTGACTGGGCATACAAACTCGGTTATTGGCATCAGCTTCAGCCGCGATAGCAAGATGCTGGCTTCAGCAAGTCTTGACAAGACGGTAAAACTTTGGGATACCTTCACCGGCAAACAAATTAAAACCCTGACTGGGCATACAAAGCAGGTTTATGGCGTCAGCTTCAGCCCCGATGGCAAGATGCTGGCTTCAGCTAGTGGTGACAAGACGGTAAAACTCTGGGACACTAGCACCGGCAAACAAATTAAAACCCTGACTGGGCATACAAACTTTGTTTATGGCATCAGCTTCAGCCCCGATGGCAAGATGCTGGCTTCAGCAAGAGCTTTAACGTTAGTAGCGATCGCTTGTTGTTTGTAACGAAAGTTGAAGTGTTGGTGACCACAGTTTCAATGTTGGTGACTACAGCTTCAATGTTGGTGACCACAACTTCAATGTTGGTGACCACAGCTTCAATGTTGGTGACCACAGCTTCAATGTTGGTGACTACAGCTTCAATGTTGGTGACCACAACTTCAATGTTGGTGACCACAGTTTCAATGTTGGTGACCACAGCTTCAATGTTGGTGACCACAGCTTCAATGTTGGTGACCACAGCTTCAATGTTGGTAGCGATCGCTTGTATGCTTGTAATGAAAGCTCGAATGTTTGTAACCACAGCTTTAATAGTCGTGCGTCCTGCAAGTTGAAAGCGATCGCCAAAATTGCCTTAAATAAGCATCACAAATTGATTCGTTCTTCCCGCATTTGCTCAACAGACGTTTCCAGATTGCCAATTGGAGTAGATTGAACAACTAAAGTCGTCCCAACTCGGTATACCAAAGGTTCAGCATTCAGGAAATTTTCGATCGCAGCTTTCAAAAATGCTTCGGCTGTCATACCCTGCGCTGCTGCTTGAGCTAGCAAACGCGCTTCAACTTCTGGAGTTAATTCAAGCGTAATTGCCATAGAACCATCCAATCTCTTTTAGTCACTAGATTATAACCAGCCTGATTTATAATGCGATCGCGCTTTGTGTCCTAATCACAGCTTTAACAAAAGTAGCGATCGCCCTATCACTAGCCCACGCAGGTAAGCTCTGTTTGTATAGCCCCAGCATTCCATGCTGAGGGGGATTAAGCGTAACATCACAAAGAATTGGTATTAGAAGCCAAAAATTCTTGAACAGTTAGAATCTCAATACCCCTCCAGGGGTTTAGCACTAGCAAATCATCATCTCCGGTAACAATACACTCGGCTTGACAATTGAGTGCTAATTCCAAATATTTGTTATCTTTTGGATCTCGGCATTCATTAATCAGTTCAGTCACATCAATAAATTGAGCGTTTTCTGTTAAATTTTCTAGAAATTCTTGCCGCCTTTCTTTGGTGAGATACCTATCAAATTTGGGACGATATAAAACCTCTTCTAACTCTGATAAGACAGAATTTGATAATACGATAACGCCAATAACAATAGCTTGATCTAATGCCTGACGTGGCTTGCTTTGACTAAATAAAAATGCACTAATCAGCACATTAGTATCAAAGACGAACCGTCGATTATTCGTCATCATTCAAAATCGATTCTAAGATTTCAGGCGTTAATCCTCGCTCTTGTGCTTCAAGGCTAGCTTTATCCATCGTGTTTCTCAAGCGTGCGATCGCCTCAAGTCTCGGAGTTGTAAATTGAGACTGCATAATTGCCGCAATCTTAAGTTGCAATTGTTCACGTTCTTCTTCGGTGGCATTGCGGTATGCCTCTGCTACCTCAAAGGGAACTTTGATGATAATTTCTTCTTTAGTAATCATGGCTTGTTTGCTTCCATAATTTCTCATCTTTAATCATGTTACTTCCTTGGCTTGTGAGTTCCTCAGCTTACATGTTTGTAGCGATCGCGCTTCTTGTCGTCACCATAGCTTTGCAGCCCGCCGTGGCATCGCTTGTATGTTTGTAATGAAAGCTTTAATATTTGTAGCGATCGCGCTATCACTAGCCCACCTGCGTGGGCTTTGTTCGTATAGCCCCAGGCTTCCAGCCTGAGGGCTTCTGTTTGATTATATTACCAGCGCGATCGCCCGATCGCCCAACAGCGATAAACTGACAAATAAACAATATTCCCCAATCACAACATGTCAGTTACTTCTACACCCTCACTGCGCGAGCAACAACATCCTTTAATTCGTCAATTGGCTGATACTATTGAGGCTGCTTGGCATCAGCACCTAGATTTATCACCTTACCATTTGCCAGCCGAGTTGGGATATGTAGAAGGTAGACTCGAAGGTGAAAAACTGACGATTGAAAACCGCTGCTATCAAACACCGCAGTTCCGCAAGATGCACTTGGAACTAGCCAAGGTGGGAACTATGTTAGATATTCTGCACTGCGTCATGTTTCCCCGTCCAGAATACGACTTACCGATGTTTGGTTGCGATTTAGTTGGGGGTAGAGGTCAAATTAGTGCTGCGATCGCTGATTTATCTCCGCTTTCACAACGCACTTTACCAGAAGCGTATAACTCTGAACTTTCTGCGTTACCTGCACCCAACTTTTCTCAACCCCGTGAATTACCAGAATGGGGAGATATATTTTCGGAATTTTGTATCTTTGTTCGTCCCGGTTCTCCTGAAGAAGAAACGCTCTTTTTGTCCCGCGTGCGAGACTTTTTAGATATTCATTGTACGAGAGCGATCGCTTCCAATCCTGCTTCCCCAGAACAAGTATTAAAAATCATCGCCGGACAGCATAATTACTGCACCAAACAGCAACAAAACGACAAAACCCGTCGCGTACTTGAAAAAGCATTTGGTTCAGATTGGGCTGAAAATTATATGACTACAGTGTTATTTGATCTACCAAATTAATTATTAGCCTTATACCGTTTATCAATGAAGATGCGCTTAATTCAGCCCACGCAGGTGGGCTTTGTTCGTGTAGCCCCACCCTTCTAGGGTGAGGGCAATAAAGCGCAACATCACAAATATAAAAAAATCAAGTGACAATAAGTCAATAACTATAATTATTGTCACTTTTTCTGCATAACTATCACCTCAAATGCTGAAAACTCCTTATCTGTAGGCTCTGCTACGTTTTCCTACAAATCATGAATGTAGAATTCAGAAAACAACTGTTTAACGGAGTCAAAAAATAGGACGACACAAAGTAGCAAGTAATTATACTAACAACTTGACTATAAAACTCAGGAAACTGTGATGTTGATAATACTCTATCTTCTTTCAGTTTTTAAGAGTAATTAATCAAGAATCATTAGTGTTAAAGAAACAAAATTTTGATAGGTACAAGTGCCTTATACACCTGCCTATGAGACGCGCTGTCTAGGATTTGAATGATAAATACTAGAACTTGATTTGCGTGTAAAAATCCGCAAATGATTAGTTAAAAAAACAAAATCCCCGAGTTGTCTAATAAGTCGGGTATCTGAAAAATGGCAATTTTAAATCCGGAAATAAGATTGCTATAGCATGAACTAAAATTAACCAGGTGTATCTGACCAGGCAAGCAAAAGTTGTAGTAACTATAGCCATCTTAAATGATTAGTAAATATTGCCTTTTGCTCGTAAAAGGCTAGATGCTGCACTGCATATTTATTTGCTTAGTTAATAGCTAAAATCCTTTGAATTCGTAGTGAGTGGTAAACCCTTCGGGTTTTCGCCAGTCGCTCATGGGGGAAACCACGCCACTCTCCTCAACGCGGGGAACCCGCGCACGGAGGTGGCTCCCCTTGGCGCTAGCCTCTCCCTTTGGGAGAAGACCGCGCTGGCTCACCGCTCATAGCTTTGCTTTTAAGGGCTAAAGCCTTTACTAGATTAAATCCGCGTTTATTTATCATTATTCAGCTAGAAAGCTAAATTTTTTTTTGACTAATCCAACTACGTCTTTTACTTCAATCACCACAATTAAACGGACAATATACCATGTCAAGGGTGAATGAAAATTTAAGGTCAAGGGAACAACCACTTGATCAACCTAAGATTTGGTGGGGTATTGCTGTTGCCCTACCAGTAGTCATTGCCTCTGGAGTACTAGCTACAGCCAGAATTGAGCAGCTAAAAAAACTTAGCACCTCTGTACCAGTAGCACCAGTTATTACTAGTATCAGTGCTGTGGGACGCTTAGAACCGCGAGGAGAAGTAGTTAAATTATCCGCTCCAACCGCAGGACTGCAAGCTTCTTCACGAGTTGACCAAATCTTAGTGAAAGAAGGAGAGCGAGTTAGGAAAGGTCAAATAGTGGCGATTTTGGATAACCACGATAGCCAAACAGCAGCAGTGGAAGAAGCCAAAGCAAAACTGCAAGAATCCCGCGCCAATTTAGCGCAAGTAAGAGCCGGTTCACCAAGAGACATTCAAGCTCAAAAAGCGGTAATTGCTCGTTTACAGGCTCAGTTAAGAGGTGAAAGTCAAGCTCAACAAGCAACGATCGCTCGCATTGCAGCTCAGTTAAGTGGAGAAAAAATCGCCCAACAAGCAACGGTTAATCGTCTAGAAGCGGAGCTACAAGGACAACGAGATACTTTAAGAGCCACGGTTAATCGTGTCCAAGCAGAAGCTAACAACGCCCAAGTCGATGCTCGACGCTATGAAACATTATACAAAGAAGGTGCGATTTCTCAGCAGGAATGGGACAGAAGACGCTTGAGTGCAGTAACTTCTTCTCAGCAAGTTGCTGAAAGCCAAGCCAGCTTGAGGCAAGCAAAAGCAACTTTACAACAACAACTTGCCGAAGCCAGAGCAAACCAAATACAAAGTCAAGCAACTTTACAACAGCAGTTGATTGAAGCCAAAGTCAACCGCGACAAAACTATAGCGACATTGCAAAGGCAAATTGACGAAGAAAGAGCCAAATTCAACAGACTTTTAGAAGTTCGTCCCACCGATGCACTGATAGCACAAGCTCAAGTTAGTAATGCGATCGCAGCTGTCAGAAAAGCCCAAGCAGAACTTAAATTAAGCTACGTTGCCGCACCCATCGCCGGAGAAGTCATCAAAATTCACACTAAAGCGGGAGAAAACATGAGTGTAGATGGCATCGCTGAGATTGGAAGAACCGATCAAATGATTGCGATCGCCGAAGTTCCCGAAGACAGCATTGGTAAAGTACGTCTTGGTCAAAAAGCCACAATTGCCAGCGATAACGGTGCTTTTAGTGGCGAATTCCAGGGAACTGTCGTTGAAGTTGGCAGAAAAATTGGCAAAAAAGATGTCTTAAATACAGATCCAGCAGCAGATGTAGATGCCAGAGTCGTAGAAGTAAAAATCGCCTTGCCTCAAGAAGCTAGCCAAAAAGTAGGTGGTTTAACTAACGCCAAAGTAGTTGTCGAAATCAACATCTAGCCATTAGCTATTAACTATTATCTACTAATACTTTTTTACCATAAAATGAGTTCCAAAATACCTTTAGCATGGCTACAATTAACACGCGAAAAAACTCGCCTTATCGTGGCTCTGGCAGGAATTGCTTTTGCCGATGTTCTCATGTTTATGCAACTTGGTTTCCGGGATGCCCTATATTATAGTAACGTCCGGATGCATAGCAGTTTGCAAGGTGATATTGTTTTAATTAACTCTCAATCTAACGCCGTACTGGCAATGAAAAGCTTTTCACAAAGGCGGTTATATAAAGCTTTAGATTTACCAACAGTACAATCTGTTCATCCTATATATTTAGGGTACGTAACTTGGAAAAATCCTGTAACAGGTCGCCCTCGTAGTATTCTCACCTTAGCTATGAACCCAGAAGTTAATGTATTTGACTTGCCTGGAGTTCAAGAAAATTTAGATAAACTTAAACTGCCCGATGTAGTTTTATATGACCGTTCTTCTCGGACAGAATATGGTCCGATTGTTGCTAACTATGAGCAAGGCAAAAGTGTAACAGCAGAAGTTGGAGCTAGGCAAATTAAAGTAGCAGGATTATTTACTTTAGGTGCATCATTTGGAGCAGATGGGAATTTAATAACTAGCGATGTTAACTTTTTTAGAATATTTGGCAATCGACAGCGAGGATTGATTGATATTGGTTTGATTAAATTAAAGCCGGGAGCAAATGCTAACTTAGTTGTGCAACAATTGAGAAGTTATTTGCCGAAAGAAATCAATGTATTAACTAAAGAAGAATTTATCGACTTTGAAAGAAATTATTGGGCAAGCAGTACAGCGATTGGATTTATTTTCACCTTAGGTACAATCATGGGTTTTGTTGTCGGAACCGTGATTGTATATCAAATTCTTTATAGCGAAGTTACAGAACACTTAGCTGAATACGCTACCTTAAAGGCAATAGGCTATACACAAAAGTACTTATTATTTGTGATCCTTCAAGAAGCTTTAATTTTAGCAGTTTTAGGATACATGCCTGGATGGGCTTTTACAATGTTTTTATATAATCTGGCTAAAGATGCAACACTTTTACCAGTTTTCATGAGTTTGGAACGCGCTATAATGGTGCTAATTTTAACTATCTTAATGTGCTTTATTTCCGGTGCGATCGCCGTGCGTAAATTAGAAGCCGCTGATCCAGCAGATATATTTTAATTTAAGCCCTAACTCCTAACCTGTAACAATAATGACAATGACAAAAAAACCTGTAATCGATATCAAAAACATTAACCATTACTACGGTAAAGGCTCGCTGAAAAAACAAATTTTATTTGATATAAACCTTGAGATTTATGCTGGAGAAATTGTAATTATGACCGGACCATCAGGTTCAGGTAAAACAACATTACTGAGCCTGATTGGTGGTTTGAGGTCTGTGCAAGAAGGAAGCTTAAAATTCTTAGGTGAAGAATTATCTGGAGCCAGCCAGAGTAAACTGGTAGAAATGAGACGTAATATAGGTTATATTTTTCAAGCTCACAACTTGTTGGGGTTCTTAAACGCTAGGCAGAATGTGCAAATGGCAGTAGAACTGAACAAAGAGGTTTCTAAGCAACATGCGGTTAATAAATCAGAAGCGATGCTTCAAGCTGTAGGTTTAAATGACAGGGTTAATTATTTCCCAGATAATCTTTCTGGGGGACAAAAACAAAGAGTAGCGATCGCTCGCGCTTTGGTCAATCATCCCCCTCTAGTTCTAGCAGACGAACCCACAGCAGCTTTAGACAAACAATCAGGACGCGATGTGGTAGAGATAATGCAAACTCTTGCCAAAGAGCAGGGAACCTCTATTTTGCTAGTAACGCACGATAACCGCATTTTGGATATTGCCGATCGCATCTTGGAAATGGAAGATGGTCATTTAGCTCGCAATTCCCAAAGCACCCTCAATAATGATGAGTCAAAAGTTAAACATCATAACTCCTAACTCCTAACTGGTCGCTGAGAAGTTATAAATAGACTTTTTGCACTCCCAAAAAGAAAAAAAGTAGGAAAAAGCTTTCTGACTTGGGGTGCAAAAAGAAATAAGTGCAAGAGGTCTAATATACACAGATTGAATACTCAAGCCATAATTATTGCCTAGCATCTGATTCTTTCGTTCCAGATAGCTTATCTGGTAACGGAGGATTTGGTTGACGACTAGTACGGAAAGTCACATTCACCCCTTCATTTGACTGTTCCAGTACTAATAAAGGCGTAGGTTTACCCTTTTGATCCCAATGCATATAAGCAATCCTACCTTGAATCGTCGGTTGCCAAGTATCATGACCTTGAGCAGGGCTAAGATAAGTTTCAATACAATCGATAATTTGGCTGATGCTAGTAGAAGTTGCTTGCGTGGGTAACTTGGTTAACCTGATTTGAATGCGAAATAGCACTCCCTTGGCAACGACTCCCTGTATATTAGTCTCGTACTCTACATCAAAAACCTCATCTACCTGTCGTCCAGAACTATTGGCAATCCCAACAATTCCTTGTTGAGCCTGATTTGGACGTAGTACTTGAGAAATTTTATCTTTGATTTTGATTTTTACTTGATTGACTATCGCAAAATGAAACACCTCCTCAGCCATCCGCATTCGCAAATAATCTAGATTAAAATCCCGTGAGTTAATCAAATCAGGATTAGTCTCCATTTTTCTAATCGTTTCCAGCGCTAACTTGAACTTTTTCTCTATTTCTAGCGCTCGAAATTTTTCAAACTTGATTTTCTTCTCCAGCTTCTTAATCTGAAGTTTGCCATATACAATTAAAGCAATCACCGTCAAAGTTAGTATTCCAGAGGTTATAACTGACAAGTGCGGTATTTGCGGATTGTTTGCAGGCATCACTGAGACTTGCTGAGTTGCCTTAGTAGTGTTTGACTCTAACGATTGGGCAACAGACATCAAAATGGACATGGTTGCAAAGAAAAATACTTAACTCCTGATTTCTAGGATGCCCAAATCCTTATGTTATCTTGCGGTATATTTGTTAATTTTTTACTAAAGGACTTAAGTATTACGAATTAGGGCATTGCAAATTAGGAATTGAGAATTGGGTAAAAGCTTACTCAAGATGCCTCAGAAAGTGCATGATTGTAAAGATTCCTTTTATGTTTCATCCCCCATGCCCAATGCCCCATGCCCATTGCCCATTGCCCCAATCAATTCTTTTAGCAATATTCGTCTGATTGCTACAGATATGGATGGTACTCTAACACGGCAAGGTAAATTTACTTCTGCCTTATTGCAAGCTTTAGAAAATTTAGCGGCAGTTGGAATAAAGGTAGTAATTGTAACTGGACGTTCAGCCGGATGGGTGAGTGGACTAAGTAACTTGATGCCCATCGCTGGTGCGATCGCTGAAAATGGCGGTATATTTTATTCATCTAATAGTGAGACTGTGGCTTTAACCCCCATTCCCAATTTAGTTGCCCATCGCCAACATTTAGCCGCAGCTTTTGCACAACTACAAACTCACTTTCCCCAAATCCGAGAATCTACTGACAATCGCTTTCGCATCACCGACTGGACTTTTGATGTAGCTTCTTTGACTTCAGCCGAATTGCAAACCTTAAATAATCTCTGTCAACAACTCGGTTGGGGATTCACTTACAGCAACGTGCAATGTCACATCAAACCGTTGGGGCAAGATAAAGCTGTAGGATTATTGCAGGTATTGCGAGAATACTTTCCTGGTTATTCACCTCAACAAGTTGTCACCGTTGGCGATAGTCCCAATGATGAAAGTTTATTCGATCAACGTTATTTTCCCGTTTCTGTGGGTGTGGCGAATGTAATGGAATATGCCAATCAGTTGCAGCATCAGCCTGTTTATATAACCACTGCTGCTGAAGGTGCAGGATTTTGCGAATTATCTGATTATTTGTTGCAAACTGTAAAAATATAATACCTAAGTAGTAAAGCCAAGATTAAAACCGCTTGCTATAGATTGCGTTACTGAGTAATTTAAAAGACGAACCTTTTATAACACTACCCAAATCATATTAAGATGAAATAAAAAAGTTGCAATCGCTCTGGGTTTTCGCTGATGCTATGTAAAAATAAACTATGTAGCTTCTATGCAGGGCAAGCAATCAGAAATCAAGCCAAGGGTAAATAAGGCGCGAAAGTTACGATTTTGGAGTTTTTTATTACTCTTGATTGTTAGTGCGATCGCTATTTTTCTGTTTTACCCCCGACCGCAACAAGTAGTCAAACGCGAAAGCAATTACGCCATTCATAGACGGCAAGAATTTAATCAGCCGGAATTTTACCCAGTCAACACAAACGAAAATTTAAAACTCTACCGACCTGTTGGTGAGTGGGTAGGAAAACTAATCCTACCTACCAAAGAACAGATGCAGGCAAAATCGGACTGGTCGTGGTTACTAGTTCAACATGCGCCGGCACAAGCGCAAAACCTCATCGGTCAAGTCGTTCGTTTGGAATGGAAAAACAAGCCAGAGTTAAACTTTTACGTAAAAACGGCAACCAGAAATGTACGTTTTACTCCTGGCACTATCAAGAGTCAAAATAAAGGCATAGTCCATCCAAATCGTCTCGACGGTCGTCTTGGTGTCGGACCGCTCCAGTCACTCGCTGGCGCAAAACCGAATGATGATATGATTGTCACCTTAGACAGTGCCGATGTCGTCGCGGGTAGTGACGGTAAGCCAGTTCTGCAAATTGAGCAAGAACCAACGCAGGCAACCGGACGCTTTTATGCTTTAGTGAAAATCCTGAAGCCAGAAGTAGCAAGCAGTACCTATCCAGCACCGGAATTTTGTCCTGGTAAACGCCCCTGTCCGAGCGAATACTTCCGCGTTCGTCATTACAATCAGGCATCCGGTGACTTTGACGGACCAGAGGGTACAGTGAGGATTCCCCAGCAAATTTTAGATTCACGGGCATTTTTCTCATCTACTCCGCGCCAAATAGAAGCATCCCCCGCAGGCAAGGAAGGGTGGTATATATACGGTGCAAGAGATCCTAAAGGTATGTTTGTTGTTCAAGCAGTGGCACCGCGATCGCTCTTCAAAATAGAACCAGATCGGGTATTGTTGGGAACATCCGCAGGGCTAAAATACATTAAAGTAGATAACTGGCGTAATACCGAGCAAAACAAAGGCAAGATTGAAACAGTTTTGCTCGATCCGACAGTAGCCCAACCACTGATAGCGCTATCAAACTGGAAAGCAGGAGATAAAGCGATCGTCATGCACCTATTTGGCGGTATTGGTGGCAAACAAGGTGAAATCAGTGGAGTGATGCGTTTAGCAAACACTGTCCCCGGACACTTTGCCTTTGGGGTAGCTGAAGTAATTCGCGATCCCTTCACGCAAGAGTTACGGTTTGACATCAAATATCATCAGGTTTACGCTCACAGTCCTGATGCAATGATATCCGGGACACACCGCTGGGCAGACTATATGGGCAACCTTCAATGGGGATGGGCTGCAACGCGACCCGTTTCAGATGTTGTCGTCAAGTTTGAACCTGTGACGCAAGATTATGATTTTGATGGCATTAAGCTTTCACCCTTGCAGGAATTTACACGCCAATTGCAGATTATGATGGCTCGCTATCGAGTCGGAGATGGAACAGGAAGTGCGACAGTTAGCCCTGCAACTTCTTGCGTTCAAGATGCGAGTCAAGCACTCTACATTACCTTGAAAGTTATCGAACAGCGAGTTACTTCAAATCCTGCAATTCAAAAGTGGCTCAACGCTCATCCTAACGATCCCCAAACTTCGCGCTTTGAAAAGCTAGTTTCTCTCGGTTCATCTTTAGAACGGCAATTGAGTCCTTTGGGGATAGTTCGCGCAGACTGGGAAAGCAATGCATCTGCTTTGAGCGGAATCGGTAATGAAGAAGAGCCAAGGTTGTCTCAAAAGCGTAGCATTTGGGCAGCACTGACCACTTGGCGAACGATGTTACCTCGACAAGCGCACGATGAACTCGCTAGTATCTTCTTAAGCCAAAATGCGAAACTATGGTTTCTGCGAAGCAACCAAATTGGCGGATGGCAACAGGATATTATTCCAGAGGAAGCAACGGCAGTACTTGGCAGGTTGAAGCTTCCCTTTACCAATGTTGCACCGATCCCGATTCTGTTCAATCGTGTATTAGCGTCTTTTGTCATACCTAATCAACGAGATTGGCTGATAGTTGCGGTGGCATTATTGATTTATAGCGCGATCGCTTTACCCTTGGGCTTCTTATCCGGATTTTTGCGGTTTAATTTTTCCCCAGTCAATTTGCCTAACCAGCTATTTAGAGGATTAAGAGCCTCAATAATTCCCGCTTTTGTCGAAGAGTTTGTATTTCGCGTTTTGATGCTTCCCCACCCGATAGAACTAGTCAACTGGGTAACATGGTCATTGTGGGCAGCATTCTGTTTATTACTGTTTGTCGTTTACCACCCGTTCAACGCCAAAACCTTTTACAAAGCGGGAATACCCACCTTTTTTCAACCCGTTTTCCTTGTATTAACAGCACTGTTGGGTTTAGTCTGTGCGATCGCCTATGCATTGACCGGTTGTTTGTGGACAATATCCTGTATCCACTGGGTTATATTACTAGTTTGGCTGCTAGGGTTCGGAGGAATGCAAAAGTTGCGCTCAAAGCATACACACCTAGCCTGATGGGTGCAAAGTAACGCATATTATCACATACCTAAATAAAACCCAAGGCTCGTAGCCGTGAGGTTCAAACTTTGCACAGCATCTTTCCTATGACTGATGCAGATTTTTCAGAAGGTGTTAATTTCACATTTCCACAAGCGATTAATTGTAGTTTTGGCGAGGTATTTGAATATAAACAGGACTTACGCAACTGGCACATTTATGTTCAAACTGGCACATTAAATTAATTTGGCTCTAACGTTTATAAATCAATGGTTACAAGTATTAACGTCAAATTTAAATATATGTGCCAGTTGATATTATTTTGTGATCCTTGCGTAACTCCTGATAAATTCATCTTCAATTAGTAGTATTTCCGAGGTATTTGAATATAAATTTATGTTCAATGAAGTTAAATTTAAAGGCAATTTAAACATAAGTTAATGGCAATTTAACTAATAGTTTGGCGGAATGTCCAACTATTTATTTTTGTAGTATTAATAACATTAATTGAAATCATATTCATATTTTCAAATTGATTGACAAGGATTACTTTCTCTTCTACTATAGTTTTCTGTAGCCAAGTAGATACTGAGGCTAAAAAATAATCTCTAGTAAAATTCACAAGTAAAGTAATTTTTTTGAGGTAGCAACTTATTAAGACAACTCGAAGCAATACTGTAAAAGAATCTTAGTACTTAACCAACCCGAAATTGACAGGTGTAGGCTGAGATTAGGACAGGTCGATACGGGTACGGGGAGAATATTTCTACACCGCAAACTTGAATTGTGGACTACTAGTTTAATCAGACTAATAAATCTCTAATTTTTTTTTGTAACAATGCTTCAGCTTTTAGTAAACGCTTATGTGGTAAGCGTAATACTCATGCTGTTAGCTTCTAAAGCTGATTTATCACTAATATAAATTCTTCAAGAATTTAGTTCATCTTGTATGATTCAGCAAAATTTCCATACATGACGATACTTTTAAAGTATCAATTCTATATCTGCACAGACAAAGTTTGACTGAAGCCCATGCATCTAATAACTGGAGTTTGCCTATGTCTCTTAGCTTGTCAAATAAAACAAGTCAATTAGTTACAAAATTGAAAAACTCTTTGCGATCTGCGAATCAACATTTTCGGCAAACATCTGAACGTTCTCTTGAGCAAGCTTATCAAGCTGTGTTAAAAATTAAAGCCATTGAAGATGAGTACTTTGATGGCAACAAGATCTCCACAGAATCTACCAATCATACTACTTCTGTAACTTCATGTCTGCAAGCAGATTTAGATAAAAAGTTGAATATTGCCAAGCTGAGAGTACTAGAATTTAAAACGAGTACTTTTGTCTTTGGTAATCTCAACCCTAATCATTTGGCAAAGCTAAAATTGGTGGATGAAGTATTAGATAAGTATAAAAATGTAGCCGAAGATTATACTTCCCAAGCTTTAGTCCCACTTTCGGAAACTGTAAAGAATAATTCGAGCCAAGCTAACCTTCAATCAAATTCCACTATAGAACCGATTCCGGTTGAGAGTATTAATAATCAGAGAGGAGCGCTCCCCAGGTCAATCGGGAGAACGATTAATAGAATAAAAAATGACTTCAATCCGAAGGAGGAAGAAGAACTGATCAGAAAGTTTCGTAGCTCCAGAGCTAAGACAAAAACTGCTGTTAGGTTTCTGCTAACGCTGATTATTGTTCCGCTCTTGGCTCAGTTGCTATCGAAAAACTTGTTAATCAATCCAATCGTAGACCGTGTAAGAGTTGAAAGTATCCCGCAAATTTTTCTTCATTATGAAATGAAAGAGTCAGCTTTGCGAGATTTGCAAAGTTTTGAAGAAGAAATCAAATTTGACAATATAATAAATCTCGCTCCTCGAATGTCAGAAGAAGCACTTGAAGAGCGAATAAAATATAAAGCGGCTGAGATAGCCAAAGAATATTGGCAAAAAAGCAATAGTTCTATCAGCAATGTTTTTGCAGATTTAGTAGGACTCTTCGCTTTTAGTTTAGTACTGTTGATGAGCCGAAGAGAAATCGCCATTTTAAAGTCGTTCATGGATGATGTGGTTTATGGTCTCAGCGACAGTGCTAAAGCTTTTATCATCATTTTATTTACCGATATTTTTGTAGGATTTCACTCACCCCACGGATGGGAAGTGATTCTTGAAGCATTATCGGATCATTTGGGCGTCCCTGCAAATCGCAGCTTTATCTCTCTTTTCATTGCGACATTCCCAGTGATTTTAGATTCTATCTGTAAGTATTGGATATTCCGATACCTCAGCCGAATTTCTCCTTCAGCACTGTCAACTCTTAAAACCATGAATGAGTGATATTTATAGGACCAGCCCTTTCAAGGTGTTGCGTGATGGGGTGATTTGTAGTTTGGTTAAAAGAGGCGCAAATCTCTTCCTTGGAGAATAAAAATGTTATTAGGGCAAGTGTTTGAGCGGTTTATCAAAGAAAG
>JAESFM010000108.1_pt1 | contig 36546 bp, 38 predicted proteins | sample 9266171 | NCBI WGS metagenome assembly JAESFM01 (sample SAMN14505069, study PRJNA617099) | algae metagenome | isolation source: Hassallia sp. WJT32-NPBG1 and co-occurring heterotrophs from well developed... | place: USA: Mojave Desert, Joshua Tree National Park, California | collected 2006-06-22 | reverse complement strand
GCGCGAGAAGCGCCGCTCAGGGCTGCTCAAAGCAACACCCGTCCCGGCATCCGCTGGGGTATCATAGGAGCGGAGGTGGCTGGGTTCTCGGTGTCGCCAACGGATGGGTTCCCGATGTCGCTTGATAATTGAGGGGCGCTACACACGCGCTTCACTGGATCTCTATCAGGTTTTTAAGCGGGCGCTTCGCGCCTGATGGGACATCCATGTCTGTCACTTCCTGGCTCCTCATTCGCGGAGTCAAACTCGACAGTCGCGGACAGCGCTCGTATGGCCACTGGAGGCGTGTTTGCTGCTGTTGGCCTTGCAGCCAGCGCGATCACACCTGTGCTGAACGCTGTTCCACGCTTGGTCCTCATGGTTGATCGCCACGTGGCCGACGCCTGAGACTGCTAGATCATCCGTTGGGCGTTGGAGATGGAAGCTTTCTTAGGACAGTTGGCCGGAAGGGCGGCTGTGAATGAAGCTTGGTGGAAGCTTCAGGTGCGGTGGATGTACTTGCCATGGCATCGGTGGTGATGCTCCCCCATTCCGCTCGCACCTCGCTGCGCTCGGTGCGGCGATGGGTACTCATCACCACCGATGCCATGGCAAGCTCTACCACATCTAGGTCGTCTTAACGGCAGTCACCGCACCTTCAATATGGATTGGGATGAGCGTCGTCGGGTTCGGCAGGTCACCAAGCTGATCCAGTAGAGGAAGCCCTACACACATCGCTGCCTGCAATCACCCGAACCTTCGGAGAAGACCACTGACGCCCGGCCAAACTGCGTTTGGTAGGAGGTGACGTTGCACTATTCTCGTCTCGAGAAGGTCAGACCATGGCCCTTGTCCCTGTCCTTCCTGGTTCCCCTGGTTCGACCTTGGGAAAGGTGGGCACTACGACTGTCGCTAACCCATCCACCACCGATATTCTCGACAAAGCCGTTATAGCCTTGGCTGAGTACGTCATTGAGGTGTTCATCAAACAGGCCAAGCGCAGCTCGGTGGATACCGAAGAGTAGGAGCAGTAGTCTCTGCGCGAGGAAGCGGAGGGGAAGGGTTTGCAGAAGCTGCATGGCCTGGAGTTCTATGGCCATTCACCGGAACACAGGCGCCCTGCTCTGGTCGCCATTGAGCCTGCGGACTCTTGGGAGATGATCGCGGTCTAACTGGTTCAAGCTCTTGCCAGCCCGTCCAACAATCAGCCCAAGCTATAGGGAAAGTTCGAGCGGAATGGGCTGCCAGAGCCTATAAGGCTTCCCATCAGCCAGTCCTCAGCCACTCCAGATCACCGTCATCCTGTTTCTTGGGTTGGTTCCAGATGGACCCAAGCTGTCAGCTGCGAGCGAGCCTGTCGCATTACGTCAGGCGAGGCCATTGATACCTGGCTCAGTCTGGCGAGGAGCATGCTTATGCACATCATCGCGCCCGTTCGCATCTACTGTCATGCCATTCGGTCGATCCACTCCAAACGCAGGGTGCATTGGGCCACAGTCGCCATGCGCATCCACCAGCGTCATCCCTGGATCTCACCCGCATCAGCAAGAGGGTTCGGCTGAGAAGCTTCTGTCGGCGCATATGATCTTTCAAGGCATTCGATTCTGGGATGCACCACCACAGCCTATCTCCGTGCCGTCTGTGCCCTTCCTGATTCCTCCTGGTTCCCGTATGGACCCAAGGTGCATGGCGGAGAGGAATCCCAACCTTCAGCAGCAACATGCCCAACAGAAGCAGCGGGTCCGTTTGATGGCCTAGGTATCAATAATTGCCGGGGAGATGCGACACAGAGCAAGACCGGCATTATGCAGCATGTCGATGGCCTGAACCGGGAGCCTGAACAGGAGCATAGCCCAAGGATGCTGGCTCGGAAGTCTGCGGTCACTCAGTGAGGCTGACCAACACAAAGAGCTCACAAACTATAAGATATGGACCGTCGCTGGCCGCCTAAACGGAGCCGAAACACCAAGCCATGCTGGCTGGAGCTTGATCGACCTCAACTCATCTCTACTTTTTTGGAAATCTGCCGAGACAGTTTGAGAAGCACCTCGTCAATGGGAGCAGCGCAAAGCTTGGCAGGAGCAGGATGCACAGCGTGAGCTGTGAGCAGCCGGTCGCAAACATGGGCAGAGCAGGTTTATCCGGCCGCTGAAGCTGGCTAGCTGAGCCAGATGAAGGAGAGATCTAGCAAGAGATCCTCCCTCTTTAAACCAGACGACAGCCAAGCCGCCAATCTGACTTTCTAAAAGCCAAGCCGGGCTCCACAGCCAGTTTGGACGAGACCCGCCTAAACCCTAAAGGCCTTCCAAACCCCCCTCCGGCCACAGGCATTGTCGGCAACGCGAACGGCTTGCGAGTCACACTGGGAAAAGGCACGCTCGCTATAGCGACCCTACAAAACCTCAAAGTCGAGATGCGTCAGCGCCGCCCAAGCCCCCGTAACAACTGTCTTAGTTTTATAAAATATATAACGGATACCAAAGTGGCCTAGTTGTACTCCGGGCACGCTGAAGCGGCATCAGGATCTGATGATCCTGATGCTGGACTTCTTGTCCAAAGAGGCTTCAATTTCTTAGAACTTAATCCGATCCTTGGCGGCGTGGCCTTTAACCAAGGATTTCTAGCTTTTTCTATTACCGTCTGCGGGACTGCAGTAGCTAGTTTCGCCCGTCTTACACCCCCAGGCGGGGAGTAGATGGAGAGGGTGATCAATCCCTCTCCCGCAAGGTTGCCTTAGTGCCCTTGCGTTGATTGGAACGTAAGGTATGCAGCTTCCCAGTTCAAGCCTGGAGCATTTCAGAAATGTGCTTGATCTTGTAGCTGGCCTCGAACCGGGCGGCCGAGATCCAACTCGCCCTCGCCGACCAGCTGCTGCAGGTGCCGTAGATCACTGTCACTCGCTGTCTCCTCGGTAATCGGCGACTGCTGACCTGACCCTAGGCCGCAACACGTTGACAAAAGTATTCACGTGCTCCTGCAGCCATGCGTAAGCCTTGGCACGTGCCTCCGGTTGGCTCATCGCGCCGACGACAAGGGAGTCTATTATGCGGGGCCGCCCGTCCTTCTCAGTGAGCCAAGCAGTACCCCCAAGCTCATCCTTCACCACTGGCCACTCATCCGAGATCGCTATCATAGCGCGCTCACCGACGGTGTTGCGATGCGAGGATAGGAAGACACCCACCTCGTGCCTCTGCATATCGCGGTAGACGGTGAGCCAGCTGCTGCCACTCGGCGCGGGCAGTGAGAAGTTCACATAGCCCATGCGAGGTGCCTTGGGCTTTGGTTGGTCAACATCGTCCAGCTTTAGCTGCTTTAGAAACTCTGCCCAAAACTGTTGCCGCTCATCGCCAAGGGCGGCCGTCTCTGGATCCACTTCCGCATTGGCTATGGGAGACTGCTCTTCCTCAAGCGCAAATCCCTGGGGCATTGCCACGACAGTACGCGTGATCACCGCTGTACGGGCCAACACGCGGGGAGCCACCAACCGCCCACCGTCCGGCATCGCATAGATGGGCATCTCAACCAAGCCCAGGGAAAAATGCAGGCCGGCGTGAGCCTGCAAGTACTCGGCAAGCGCCTCGACACCCTCCCTTATGCCATCACCGACGATCAGCAGAAGCATGCGCCCACGGCGCAGATTGACCGTCAGGGCGTCGTTGAATGCTGTCTCGTCGACCGTGGGATCGGCAGTTCGAACCAGGTCCAACAAGGGATTGCCCTCACCGCCATACCGGCGGCGCACCTCGCGCTGCAGGTCAGAGGACGACCAGCGGCTCAATTCCTTTGCATAGTCCAAGATCTGGCCGACGACCTCTCGCCGTCCTTCTGGGTTGCGTCACAACTTGCATTCGACGATGACCGGCAACCCTGATGGGGTGACCATGAAGTTGTCTATGTTGCCTGCTGGCGTCACCAATTCGCGGCAGATCGGCACGGGCCCGATGAACGCCGGATCGATCTCGCTGATCGGCAAGACCGTAGGATGCTCATGGACAAGCGCCTGGATGTCTGCCTCGCTTACCAAGCCTGTCGCTGCACTAAGGCCACTCCCAATCGGAGACAGCGCTACAGCCTTCCCTCCGACAAAGGGGATCAACAACGGTGTGGTGTGCTGTCTCACTCGTGCTTCCTACGGATTCGTTGTCGGCTTTCCATGATGCCCCGAGGGCCGTGGCGAGCACCTCGGCCGCTCGTCTATTCCTGTAGATTCAAGATTTCCAGCCGATCCTGAGTAACGTGCTTATCGACCTCTGCCTCCAGCCGACCATCTCCCAAGCGGCGCCAGTGCCAGCCTTTGGCTCGCTTCGTTCTGCCAGCCCATCTCGGTTGCTGAGCTATGCCATAAGCCTCTGATAGAAAAGAGTAAGGCGAGCTGCTCCTAACTTGCAGTAAGCGGATTCGAGTAACCAACTGCTTCCTACTTGGGGCGGGAAAGCTATGGCCTCTCGCCAGTGCGGACAGATGGTGGCCGATCCGAGCTTGACGCTTCAGGCTTGGCGAGATCATGTCCGGTAATGGCACTTACCGGACATGACGGAGAGAGGCATGGCAGTGCATGTGATCGAGGTGAGCCAGGATCCGGATGACCCTGATGCGGAGCTGTCCAATGAGGGGGTGAGGACCGATATCGGCGACAAGGGGTGGTTTTGGACGCATGTCTCTAGCACCCATGGGCAGGCCTCTAACGAGGTACACGGTCCGTTTCCAACCGAGGAGGCAGCAGTCGCCGATGCGGCTCGCACCTTGGGGGGTAGCATCCAGTCATGACTACTCTGCCCGCTCTGGTCCCGGCCATGCTGCCGGCGGAGCTGGTGGCTCGGCTCGAGGAGCATGCCCAGGCCGCTCGCGGTGCCCTGGCGCCGGAGACGGAGCGGGCCTTGCGAAAGGCCTCGGCGGCCTTCTCGGCTTGGGTCGATGGCAAGGGCGTCGCGCCGCTACCCGCCACCCCTGCCGTCGTCGCGGTCTATATTGACGAGCTTGCCCTTGCCGACCGCGCTCCCGCCGGGATCCGGCAGGCTGTGTGGGCGATCGGCACCATGCACCGCGCCGCTGGCCTCCCAGATCCCACCAAAACCGAGGTAGTGCGCTTGGCCCTGAAGCGCATGGCCAGGGCCTCCGGCACCCGCCAGCGCCAAGCGGTCCCGCTGGTCGACGATGACGTGCGCATGGCGATCCGGGCGGCCGGCGCCGAGCCCTCCCTCAGCCTGCTCCGCGACTTGGCGCTGATGATGGTGATGCGCGATCTGCTGGCCCGCCGGTCCGAAGCCGTGGCGCTGGACCTCAAGCATATCGCCTTCGCCCAGGACGGCAGCGCCACGGTGCTCATCGCCCGCAGCAAGACCGATCAGGAGGGCCAGGGCGCCGTCTGCTGGTTGTCTCCCCGGACGGTGGCGCACCTCCGCCGCTGGCTGACCGGCGCCGGCATCACTGCGGGGCCCATCTTCCGCGCTATCAACAAGGGCGGGACCGTTGGCGGCCGGCTGACTGTCCGGGATGTCCCCCGGATGCTGAAGCGGGTGGCGGGATTGGCCGGGCTCGATGCCAAGGGGATCTCCGGTCACTCCTGCCGGGTCGGGATGGCGCAGGACCTGGCAGCCGAGGGCGCGGAGCTGCCTGCGATCATGCAGGCGGGGCGCTGGAAGTCGCCGGAGATGCCGGCGCGCTATGCCGAGCGGATGATCGCCGGTCGCGGAGCGGTGGCGAAATTCTACGAGCGGCGGCGGGACTGAGGAGCAGCTAATCTTGTGTCTAGGCTGGTCTGTCGCAGCCCCATCACTCCAAAATCGCCATCGATCCGGATCTGGGAGAACGAGGTGCCAAATGACCTCTACAAGAGGGACATCGTTGGTTGGTCTGAAACCCAGGCCGCCCTGCTCCGCCAGCTCGCCGATGGCGAACAGGTCAACGACGTCGACTGGGCCCATGTGATCGAGGAGATCGAGGCAGTGGGCCGCAACGAACGCCACACCGTCGAGGCGCTTTTGATGGAAGCATTGGCTTATGCCCTCAAGCTGAGCTTACTGCGTTCCGATCGGGACGGGCGCTGTTGGCGCCATGAGTTCCTGTTGTGCTTGTTTCAGGCCCGGCGCGCCTACACGCCGGCGATGGCCCGACACATCGATCTCACTGGCGTTTGGCAGGAGGCGGTTCAGGCCGTCACCGCTGCTTATGAGACGCTGCGCGACGACCTGTTGGCGCTGCCCTCTTACTGCCCAATAGACTTGCATGTGCTGATGCGGCGCGATGGCCACGCCCATCAGCTTTTGGATGTCCTGCTCCGCCGTTTAGCGGCACAGCGGACGCGGCCAGGCTAGATGCAGAAGCCGCCGGCCTCTCGCTAGGCTGGCATCACTCCAGGACAGAAGCGTCCAGGCCGTTTTCTACGACCCTGATGGCTTATAAGCGGCAAGCAACGCTGCAGCCTGATCCCCAAGTGCCGCGGCTTGGTCTGCGAGTGCTGCAGCCTGCTCCTTGAGCGCTATGGCATCTTGCAGCGTCACGTTTACAGCCGGATCAAGCTGCTTTCGGGGCTTACTCCTTTGCACACAATGCCAGACCTGCTCATACCACTGCTGGGTCTGTCTCTTGACGCAAAACAGATCGGGGCCTTTCGCTACATCGAAGTCAAGGCCATGTAAACGGCAAGTAAAAATATGACGCCCGTAATGGCTTCGGCTGATGAAGAAAGTACCGACTTCACTCCCATAGGAGCTGACAATCCAATGGCGGTGCTCCGGCCATTCCCACTGTAACTGTGGTGCCGCTAATGCTGGTGTCGTCTCCTCAAGGATCGCGCTCATGTTTGGGCGCTCTCGTTCGGCGCTGCACTGGGCATGGCATTGCTGCCGTCCTGAGCTTGAAGCCGCATGGCCAATGTCCTTTGACCTGAGAGAGAAGCTGACAAGCGCTGCCGCAGTCGAAGCGGAGTGTTTGATCGGGAAGGTTAGATGATTTCGGTGGCAGGCGCTCTCAATCTTGTCGGCAACGACCGCATTGTCGTTACACATTTTCGTTGCAGTGAGTGCACAAGGTTTGGCCTTCGAGCTGGTGGCGCTGGACTTGGCCGACACTCGGTTCGTTACCGAGGGTATGGTGCTGACCCTGCGGCGCCGGAAGACGGATCAGGAAGGCCAGGGAACCGAGATCGCTATCCCCTTCGACCAGTCGGGGCGGACGTGCCCCGTTCTGACCCTGCGCGCTTGGCTCGAGGTGGCCGGCATCACCAGCGGGCCGGTCTTCGTCTCGATCACTCGCGGCGGCAAGATCCGCTCGGTTCGGCTCTCGCCGATCGACGTGGCCCGGGCCGTCAAGGCGGCGGTGGAGGCTGCCGGCGGCGACCCGGACGACTTCTCCGGGCACAGCCTCCGCTCCGGGTTCATTACCAGCGCCGCCCGCGCTGGGGTGGCGGAGCGCCATATCCAGAACCAGAGCGGTCACCGCAGCTTGCCGGTCCTGCGCGGCTATACCCGCCGGGGCAGCCTCTTCGTCGACAACGCTGCGGCGAAGGTCGGCCTGTAGCCGGCTGCGGAGCGGTGGCGGAGTTCTACGAGGGGCGGCGCGACTAGGTGGCGTGGGGGAAGGGAATTGAACCCTCCCTACGGTGACTCCCAGCCTCACTAAGCGCGCAGCCCTTTGGCACCATCGCTTGCATGGGTCGGCGCACCCCGACAGGGCCCACAGCACCGCGCGCCTCACCTTGCACCTCGAGCGTGATTCGAAGCTCCATGCGACCCTCCACCCTTACGGACGTGAGGCTTGCCTGGTGCGCCGCCCATGCTGCGATGGCCACCGCGAGCATCGCGCTCAGCTTTCTGGCCGAGCTCGATCTAGGAATGGAGCTACTTTTTAACCAGATGGTAGTCAAGTCTTACGCGCAATAACCAACGCGGAGCGCTCGCTCAGCTTGACGGAACGTCGGCCGATGAGCGGTGTGTCACTCGGTATGTAGAGCCGGGCCTCAGGCCAGTACGCTAGCTCGATAGGATGCTAGCTCCCAATAAGGCTAGCATCCTAGGATGTAGCTAAATCACAGCCAGAGCATCCTTCCTCGCGGACCAGCAACTACGCCGAGACGTCAACACGGGGGTATAACTCTGTAGCTGCCAGTGCAGCAGGTGGATCTCAATCCTTGCCACCTTCAAGCTCAACCGGGGTTATGATCTCTGAGCGAGTAAGGGCCTAACATCACGCCTCCGCCGCTGCTTGTGGCGCTCGAACCAGGCCGAGGGTTCAGCGGAGACCTCTCATGGAATCAGCAATCGTCGTTCTCGTTGTCCTCGCAGTCCTCGGGTTTGTCTGGCGTATTACGCGGAATGTCGAGCCTACCGGCCCAGATGTGTCCAGGACGCCCTACAGCCAGGGTTAAGAAAACAATGGGGACCCCTATGCTCCTCCTCCTAGGATGCTAGGGCGCTGGGCTTCGACAAAGTTCAATATGGTTCTCGGAAGCAGGGCAGGGTCGCCCTAGCCTTTCTTCGGCCGCGGCTGGCTGTAGCGCTCTAGGCGCCGCTCCCCTCGCTCCTCCAGCAACCGATCCAGTCCCATCAGGATCAGTTCATGAACGGAGGGGACATCCAGGTCGAGCGCCAGGCGCTTCACCCGCTTATGCTGCTCCGGCAGGAGGTAAACGGTCGTCCCAATCGTGGCCGCCTTGATCCCCCCGCCGACGTTGGAGGCTACCGCAGTCGGTTCCTTGATTGGCTCAGGAGCTGTCTCCGGCAACACCGGCGCGGCTGGCGGTATAGGCCGAGGCAGATCCTCAACTGGCGTAGAGCGGGTTGGAGCGCTGCCGGGGCGCGCCAATAGCCCGGAAGCAACGGCAGAAGGCCGAGAACGAGTACTCATCCTAGGACGCTTTTACGCTAGTGCGCTTGCGTGATAGGCGAGCGAGGTCAGCAGCCACGAACTTCCAAAGCTCTGCCACTTCCTCAGCCGCTTTGCCCTTGGGTGCAGCCTCGGTCGCAGCGCGGCCAGTTGCTGCAGCCACAGGAAAGTCTGCCCGGAGACGTAACGGAGGAGCTACCCGGCCACGCTGAGCCAGGACTGGCATGGCATCATCAAACAGGCGGGACTTGCCCGGCGTTGCCTGCGTGACAACGAAGACGAAGGGCCGCCCCGTCTCCTCCACCACGTCCAGGACCCCCGCCAGCGCATCGAGGTCATCCGTGGTTGGGCGAGTGGGAAGCAGGATCAGGTCGGCCGCCCGCATCACGTCGGCGAAGAAGGAGTGCAGAGAGGGCGGAACGTCGACGATTACGAGGTCGATCCTGGCGCCGCGTAGCTCCTCCAGAGCCTCCCGGAGAGCGGCTGGGGAAGGAGAGGCCAAGCCGGGGTTCGGTTCCCCCTCCATCCCTTCCGTCCGGCGATTCCACCACCCCCGGAGCGTTCCCTGCGGATCCAGGTCGAGGAACACCACCCGCTGTCCAGCTGAGGCGGCTGCCACCCCCAGCTCCCGAGCGAGGGTCGTCGCGCCAACCCCGCCCTTCTGCTTCGCCACCATCACAACACGCATGGATAGTCTCCCAGGGCGCTTGGAACCTAGCGGCATTGGAGGCCGGGACGCCATAGAGATGGCGTCCTAGGATACAAGCACGCTACTAAACTGTATCAGGCAGCCGGTTTGAAGTTGGGTCTGAAGGCAACTTGCCAACCTCACCGCTGCCGTGAGCACCGGTACGATTCGCGCCGGGTGTGGGGTTAAGCGCGGTGACCGGATCCACAGTGAAGCCGGGTTATCCCGTGGGGTTAAGCGCGGAATGTGTGGGGTGAAGCGGCACGAATCGAGGTTATCCCGTGGGGAGAAGCGGCAGACTCAACTAGTAGGAATCAACTACCTTGCTACTAAGGCCGCGCTTAACCCCACAGTGGACCAGCCCGATACAGGCAGCGTAGGTTCCCGAATGTTGGGGATGCGTTGATGACAGGGACCGAAGACCTTCACCGCCTGGTGCTGCTTCATGGCCGAGAACAGGCGCGACTCATGGTGCCCGAGGAAAGGCGCCCGCTGATCGAGATTGCTGCTGAGATCCTCGCAGACGACGCCCAGCGCATCGGCATCTCCTACGCAGGCTTCGCGCTGACCGCGCTACCCCACAAAAAGCAGGCTGACGACGCAGTCTGGGAGAAGCGCGGTCACCGCGTTACGCTGCTAGTCGAGCCAGGCCGGCTGAAGATGGGGCAGGGAACGCCCCGGCTCTTCGGCGTCCCCTACGGCGCCCGGGCCCGCATGATCCTGCTTTACCTCCAGACCCAGGCGGTGCGCACCGGATCGCGCGAAGTAGAGCTCGGGAGGAGCATGCGCGACTGGCTCGAGCGCATGGGCATGGCGATCGGCGGCGAGACCGTCAGGGCCCTACGCGAGCAATCGGCGAGGATCAGCGCCTGCACGCTGAAATTCTTTTGGGAGAATGACTCGGTAGAGGGCTGGAGCCGCGGCGGCATCGTCGCTTCCGGCCTCCGCTTCAAGGCTGGCCTCGATGACCAGCCGAGTCTGTGGGAGGACCGCGTCGTCCTCGATGAAGTGTTCTGGAAAGCGCTGAAGGAACATCCCGTGCCGCTGCGCGAAGCCGCCCTGCGCGAGCTCTGCGACCGCAGCATGTCCTTGGACCTGTATGTCTGGCTGGCCTACCGGCTGCACCAGCTCGAACGTTCGGCGCCTATCCGCTGGCCGGCGGTACAGGCGCAGTTCGGCGCCGGGTTCAAGGAGCTACGGCACTTCAAGCCGGTCTTCCTGAAGGCGCTAGACGCGGCTCTGGCGGCCTATCCCGAGGCGAGGGTGACGGCGGACGAAGGAGGACTGGTGCTGCACCCCTCCCGGCCGGTGGTGTCGCGTTCAGCGCTAGCGCGCGCTTAACCCCACACCTAGGTGTAGTTGTGGTGTCTCGGCGAAACATAACTACTAGTCATCATAAAGATGCATCGAAGTGTCTACGCAGTTAGCTGACGCCTCGTTATCATCCACTGAAATTCGTAAGGTGGGGTAAAGGGAAAGGCGGCAGCGCTGGACCATCCAATACTACGTGTGTGGGCAAAGTACTGGTAGAGAGGTTAAGGTTGAGCTGCGATATGCAGGTTTTCAGTGCTGCACAATTTCAGCCGCATCCTAGTTTAACGCTGAGCATGTTAGCCATTTGGTGAAGAGGAAATCAGGCATGGCCTTGAATCCAAAGCAGTACATTTTAGATTTGATGCAAGCTTTAAATGAGCCGCTTAAGGCTTGGGGGTGGATTGCAGTAACGATACTACTGGTTTTCTGTGGCGGCGTTGTTCTTTCTGAGTATCCTGTTCCCACTTGGTTGTCAAAAATCTCTCAACTCACGCTTGTCGGAGCCTCAACCGCCTTGTTTACGCGGTTTTTAGGCGGAATGGGTATGTTCCGGGACGCAATAGCAGATGTCCTCGGAGAAGACCGCTGGCTCGATCGACGCAATGATCTTGAGGATCTTTGGCGAAGGATAACTAGGCGTATATTCTTGATAGGATTTCAAGAAGATGCGCCAAACTCAAAGCAGTTTTTAGACGAACTCAACATCTCTATGACAAAAGCCATACACAAACCGGAGCAGCGCCTGAACTATTATGTTAAAAACGCTGTGAGACGTATCAACGTATCTTGGGGAGACAAAGATAAAAGGATGGTTCGTATTTCAGACAGAATGGATTGTGAAATTATTCCGTTTAATTCCGGTGACGAATGTCGTTACGAGTTTACGTTTACGTCGACGACCGAAGAAACTATGGATACATATGGAGTAAAATTATCGAAATTGTTTTTAGATGGCATAAAAAAGACGGAAGAAGATTTGACATTGATAAAAGACCGCAATCGAGAGCGCCGATTTCTAACTATGAAGGGAAAAAATTCTTACTCTTTGTCGAGAACAACTGAATGTATTCAGTCAATAGACGCCGATCCAATTTTTGTATTTGACTCAGGTCGTGTAATTTGGGGAATGAATGTAATCATTAATATAAACGCCTCAGGCATGCGGGTAAATTTTGAAGAGATTGGCCTAGAGGGCGAATTTAAATTAAAGCACGAAGACGCAACAAAAGGTGAAATGGAGCGAGACATAAGGGGTGTACTTTTACCAAACCAAGGGTTTGTGATCGTGATGACAACGAACGCTCGGGGTGTAGAAGCGTAATGCTGAGCAGGGGACGCATATCGGGCTCAGTAACTAGCCCATATGAGTATCTATAGTTGGTTAGCACGGCTCTATCTACTTGTTTACAAGAAGCTCGTACCCATCTAAGGTGCGAAAACGATAGGGAATCATGAGATGCTGCACATCAAGGTCACCGGTTAATCCGATGCGGGAGGCATTCTCCCGCTGCCGAAGCTTGCACCAACAGTCTTGCCCACGACCAGCGAGGCAATGCAGCTGTATACCCTAGCGTCGACGTCTCCACCTTCCGCTCCGTCCGCAGCCGAAGCATAACAGTATCGTGGACACCTCCGCCGTAGATGCTGCATCGCATTCGATTGAGGCACTTCAATAGCGGGCGTGCAGGATGAGCTTGGGCGAGATCGGCTACCTCATAGATCCTGCGCCGGGGGCAGCGCTGGCCGCTGCAGTCGATCGCCAACGACCACCCCAGCCAGTCGGCCAACGGAGCGTCCAGCATCAGCCGCTGGCGCTTGAAGTCGAAGATCTTGTGCCCCATTAGCTTCCTGGAGGTGTCGCTCCAGCCGCTCAGATGATGGCCGCCGCCTCACCAACATAGAGGTTGGCAGCGCGGGGTAATGAGCTCGAGCTGCTAGGTAGGCCGCTTTTGCGACTCTCGCCGCATTGAGGCGGAAGGCGATAGCCCGGTCCTTGGCCTCTTTCATTGCTCGCAGAGTTTCGGGCGCCGACCACGCAGGGGAAGAAACAGGCGAAGAAGCCTCGGCGGGGTCCGACATGGCGCCAAGGATGCCCCGTTCATGGGAAACAAGATAAGAACGGAGTCGCGCCTTGCGCCTCTTCAGTTTAAGTCGGGGTAAAAGCCCGCTTTAGGGTGGTGGTCGAACCAGCCGGAGCGCCTCAACTCGGAGCAGCTAGAACGCTTCGCATCGCGTTCAAGTCGCACAGCCCGGGGAGGACCGCATGCCACCGACACCAGAGACGCCGATCGCTCCAGCGCCTGAGCGCCCCCTGGATCCACCCATCAGTCTGCCAGGCGATCCACCGCCGTCATTGCCTCGCCCTGATCTTCCTGGGCTGCCACCTGTTGCGCCCTCTGAACCGCCGAAGAAGGATTGAGGACGGCAGGTTTTGCTGTCCTCTTGGCTTCGTAACAGCGTCGGCCGTTGATCACTGGCGGCCTCGGCCGAGTTCGCCGGATGGCTTCCCTCATTTGGCAACGCCCCGGTCTGCAGCGGCAGCACTTAATCCAGGCCACGGACGGGTATCGCTTTTATACGCTTGCCAACACGCATGCTTGGCGAAAGCGAACCGCCTCAAGCTCATCGAACCTCTTGGATGTCCTGGGTTACTGGCTCACTCTCACCTCATGGCTGACCGCTTCCGCAGCTTCGATGAGTTCTGGCCCTTCTACCTTCGGGAACATGCGAGGCCAGCTACTCGTGCCGCCCACGTGGCGGGCACTTGGACGGCAGCGATCGTGCTGCTGGTGGGAGTGTTGCTGGGACCTTGGTGGTTAGTGTTGCTAGCCCCAGTGATCGGCTACGGCAGCGCCTGGGTTTCGCATCTACTCATCGAACGGAACCGGCCAGCTACGTTCAGCTATCCTGCCTGGTCGCTGCGCGGCGACCTGCGCCTGGCTTGGCTAGCAGCTATTGGGCGGTTAGGTCCGGAGCTGCGGCGACACGGTTTATAGGGCACGAATTATCGACTTTACGGAGGGAAAGGTGCTTTTCGACAAGAAGCGGGGCCTCACACTCTCCCCGTCGGCGCCGCCCGTGCCGGAGAGAAAGTTGTTGATGGGCTACTACGAATAGCAACCGCTATCCGTCGAACCCTGGAAAACGCGTCTTTAATTTCTCGACGGTAGTCCGCCATTTCGGCGTCGTCGGCCGGCAGATGGTGTTCTGGTTGCCGAAGAGGCCGATCTCTTTGACTGCCTCGCTCAGTGGGACCGTGTCCATCCACTTCACAGGCACAAACCACTCACACTTATCGAGATCGTCGACGTCGTGCTGATAGTTTGCGCCCTTCAGCTCCTCTAAGGCCGGCACTTCCTCTCCTACCCCGTTCCTGACCTTGAAGCTTTTCACCGGTTCGGCCGGACCGGTCACCCGACCAACGCCAACAAATCCATGATTGGGCGCCTTCACCCAGACACGATCGTTGGGTTTTAAGAGACCAAGGGTCTTGCTGTACCAGCTTGCTCCGCCGGCGCTAATAAAGCCGTAGCGGACCGCGTCATCCCATGAGCGAGTCGGCTCGACGCCAAAAGAGGCGTAGAACTCCCCGTTCCAAGGCTCCTTCGCCCCGCCACCTACAGCAGCGGGCTCTGGCGGAGCCTCAATGACGCGGTCCTTGAGCCAGGCACGGCTCAGAAGCTGCTGGCCTCCCTGCGCGAAGACTTGGAAGCAGAGGACGTTGATAGCGATGCCGCGCTCAGCAAGGTAGCCGACGATCCGCTCTGAATCGTCGTCTAGCTCACCAGCGACGATGACCACCTCATGGGTCTGGTTCAGTGTTTCCTCGTCGAGGTCGGCACTGAAGCGCACCCGGAAGTCATCTGCAAGGTTCCGCCCTGGCGCGAAGCGGTCGTAGATGCCAACAACATCCTCGGGTTCTAGCTTCTCTACCCAACTTGCGTAATCGAGCGCTTGAGCAACAACGTCACGTGGCGTCCGGCCGCGCTTCAGCTCGACCAAGATGAGAGCCCCGTCGGGAGCGATGGCAAGCAGGTCGATGATGCCGCCATGCGCCGTTCTCTCCTGCCGGCCGATCAGCATCCAAGAGTCCGACAGGATCTGTGGTGCAGCGACGATCATGTCCTCCAGCACCTTCTCGCTGGGTAGGACAGCACGGTTGAGAGGCTCCGGCTTCTGGCCGACTGCCCAAATGGCGTGGTGAATGGTCATGTGGGCGGCTACTCGGCAGCTTCCAAGACTGGCATCTCAGCCGGCTGAAGAGCCTCGCGGAGAGTGGCCTCTAAAAGACGGGTGCGCGCGGCCGTAGCTGCAGTCAGGCTGGCCTCCAGCGTATCACAGAGGGCCATTAATTCGTCAACCTTGCTGACAAGGCGATGCTGTTCGGTAATAGGTGGCACATAGATCTCCGCTGCCTCAACTTGCTTCGAAGAAATATGCGGCACGCCGTTGCTACGGCCGGGATCAACTTGCGCGTTGAAATGAGGGGATCTCAACCACAAAAAAACGTAATCAGCCTCAATCTCCGGAGAAAGCACAAATCGGCCTACTCGTTGCAGGAGAAGAGCAGGAAGATCTACATCTCGAACCCGAGCGACCTTAGTTCCGGAAGCAATGAAAGGACGATCAAGCGAGAGCACTACGTCGCCCTCATGGAGCCTAAACCGCTCGAACTCCAAAGCCCGCTCGTCTGGAAGGCGGACTTCCTCAGCCCAATCTAAGACGCCGTGTCCGACATTGGCATTACGGAGTAAGCGGGCCCCTGTTTCAGCGAACCACTCACTCTTGAACGCATAACCATTCTGAAGTGACGCCACCTCACGGAGCTTCTTTGGAAGCTCCCACCATACACCAGTTGCCGAAAGCCTCCCACGGACGGCGAGGTCCAATACAGTCTGGCGGAGTTGCTTAATCTGGTCAGGGCGCCTGGTGAGGGCGGGCAAGGCATCGAGGGCGAAGCGGGCGTCGGACGGGAAGGTCTCCGGATTAGGGATGTTAAGGCGGGCGAGGCTCGCCGTCGTCAGCCGGTCGCGTGTTGCCTCTCGTGCCGTCCGTGCTGCCTCCAGCTCGTCGCACAGCGCCATCAACTCAGCCACTTTGGCGACGATGCGGTGCTGCTCGGCAAGCGGCGGGATCGGTAGGGCGACAGTCTGAAGGTCACCAAGGTTTAGCTTATTGGTATGTGTTCCACCGCCGATTTTGATTCGGTCGAACTCTGCCTCGACTAGGGGAGAGTTGAGTAGGCAGCGGAAGAACTCAGGTGCAATGTTTGCGTGGCTGAACCTGATCAAGCCGACGCTGACGAACAAGCTGAACTCTTGATCGGTGTCGACGAGGACAGCACGGCCAAGCGTTCCAATGCGACCGATGAGCACGTCGCCTCGCCGAGGATCGCACCGCTGATACAATCTGCGGTGCTCCTCCTCCGTGATGAACCGCGTATTGGACAGCTCCAGCTTTCCACCACTAAAGTCTTTGACTGATACAAACGGAATACCTGAAGCGACGTAGACGGGAGTCTGATGAGTGCCGTCTGTGATTTTCAGTGCAACTTCGCCTAGGGTCGAGACGGCCCATCCAGGCGGGAGAACAAACTCGAAATCATCCCTGCACGGGCGGCCTTCGGGGCGTCTACCACGGGCTGACTTGCCCGCACTGCGCGCCTTCTCCGTCCGAATCCGCTTCAACAACTCGGATGCCGGCTCGTCTCTTGAATCCTGCAGCACCAGCTTTCCCCGCATAGCAAGGTCGAGCACGAAACGCCGCAGTCGCACTATGACATCCGGCGCTTCCGCGATCCGCTCGTAGTAGGCCAGGAGGATGTCAGCGTTCATCGAGCCAACGCCTCCTCTAGGATCGTCTTTAGTTGGTCGCGCAGCCGCACCGTCTCGGCCTCCGCGGCCTGCAGATCGGCTAACAGCGTCTCCGGATCGCCGTGGTCCTCATCGGTGGCGTGCGGGTTCTTGATGTCGAGGTTCCAGCCACGCTCCTTCACCTCCTCGACGGTGATCTTCCAAGCCCGCTCGTTCTCCTGCCGCCCCTCACGCTTCGGTCCACCCCACCAAGTGATACAGTCCTGCAGGTGCTCCAGCCGGATGGGTTTGGTCATAGAGTAGGCCTTCTGTCCCTCCGGCACTCGGTGCTCCCAAAACCAGGTCTCCTTTGTCGGCGAGCCCTTTTCGAAAAAGAGCAGGTTCGTGCCAATCGAGGCGTAGGGTCGAAAGACGCTGTTGGGCAGGCGCACGATGGTGTGCAGGTTGCAATCCTCCATCAGGTGCTCCTTCAACCGGGTCTTCACCCCTTCGCCAAAGAGTGTCCCGTCCGGTAACACCACTGCGGCGCGTCCACCGGACTTCAGCAAGCGGATGATAAGGGCTAGGAAGAGATCCGCTGTTTCCCGCGTCCTGAAATGAGGCGGGAAGTTGCTCTCGATCCCGTCCTCTTCCCGACCGCCGAAGGGCGGGTTCGTCAGGACGATGTCCACCCGCTCAGCCTGGGTCCAGCCGATGTAGGGGCGAGCGAGGGTATTGTCGTGACGTACGAAGCCTGGGTCTTCCACGCCGTGAAGAAGCATGTTCGTCACACAAAGCATGTGAGGCAGCTGCTTTTTCTCGACGGCTTGGAGAGCAGCTTGCATCTTCCGCTCGTCCTCCGGCTTCTTCACGTAGCGGTCGCGCATGTGCCGAATAGAGCAGGTCAGGAAGCCGCCGGTGCCGCAGGCTGGGTCGAACAGTGTTTGCCCAGGCCTCGGGTCGAGGCGGTCCACCATGAAGGCGGTAACGGCACGCGGGGTGTAGTACTCGCCGGCGTTGCCCGCGCTCTGCAGATCGTTCAGGATCTGCTCGTAGATCTCGCCGAAATGCTGCCGCTCCGCCAGGTCGTTGAAGTCGACCCCACTGATCTTGTTGACCACCTGCCGCATCAGCTGGCCGGATTTCATGTAGTTGTAGGCATCCTCGAAGACACCCCGCACCACCCGGCGCCGGTCACCCGGCTGACCGGTGACAGGCAGGTTCTTCAAGGCAGGGAACAGCTCGCTGTTGACGAAAGTCAGCAGAGCATCGCCGGTGATGCCCTCAGGGTCCGCTGCCCAGCTACGCCATTGGAAGTGCTCTGGGATCGGTGAGCGATAGCTGGAGTTCATCATCTCCAGCTCCTGGTCCTGGTCGTCGATGATCTTGAGGAAGAACATCCAGCAAAGCTGCGAGATGCGCTGCGCATCACCATCCACACCGCTGTCCTGGCGCATGATGTCCTGGATGGATTTGACCGTGTTCCTGACTGACATGGACTAGGCGACTTCCTCGTAAAGGGCGGTTTGAATCTGGGTCACGGCGCGCTCGAAGTCGGCGCGAGTGCCGAAATGCCGGACAAGCTGGACGGCCGTGCCCATCCGGTCGAAGGGGGCGATCTGAAGGACACGAGGATCGCCCAAGTCCAAGACCCCCTCATCGCTGTACTTGGCCAGTAGCGCCTCCAGGACGGCACGGGCTTGGGGGCCATACTTGGTGAAAACATCCCGCTTGCGGACGCTCGCAGCCCGCTCTCGCCGGGTAAGGGGAGGCTGGTCGAAGGCGACATGGCAGATGAGGTCGAAGGGGTCGAGATCCTTGCCAACCTCATCCGCAATCGGGCCAAGCGGGAGGCCTTCCGATTCCAACTCTTCGAGGACGGCTTGCTTTCGCGCCTCACCCTTCCAGCGCCTGAGGAAAGCGTCGAGGCTAGCGAAGCGCTTGCGGAGCGCCTTCTTGGTGAAGTCCCGCAAGCTCTCGGTGACGAGCTTGCCGTCCTCGTCAAGGTACTCAATACGCTCGGCGATAATGGTCGCACCGACGCCGTCCACGTAGACCTTCTGGCGTTTCGTGCCGCCAACCGGAATGGAGATGTCCGGCGGATCGCCGTCCACGACCGTCTCGTCCTCGCCTGGCTCGGTAGGCAGATCCCGGCCTTCTTCATCGGTGGGCAGAGCGTCATCCGGCGGGGTGATCGGATCATTCTCGCCTGGCTCATAAATCTGGACGGGCTCACCGTCGAACTCGGGGTCGGCGAAGTGGTTCGTCGCGCCGCGGAAGTCCATGAGAGTGAAGTAGAATTTCCGGGTATCCTCGTGAACGCGGGTGCCGCGGCCGACGATCTGCTTGAACTCGGTCATCGAGCCCACCGATCGATCGAGCACGATCAGGCGGCAAGTCTGAGCGTCCACCCCGGTCGAGAGGAGCCGCGAGGTGGTAACAATAACAGGGTAGCGGGACTCGGGGTCGATGAAGTTGCCGAGTTGTCCTTGCCCCTCATTGTCGCTGCCGGTGATGCGCATGATGTAGCGCGAGTTTCCGTCGTACAGATCTTTGTTCTCGTTGACGAGCGCTTGGCGCATCCGGGCCGCATGCTCCTCGTCCACGCAGAAGACGATGGATTTTTGGAAGCGGTCACTGCTTTCCCGGAGGAAGTCGGAAAGCTTCTTTGCAACCAGCTTCGTTCGGTCGTCGATGACGAGCGTGCGGTCGAAGTCTTTAGTATTGTAAATGCGGTCCTCAACCTCGTTGCCTTCACGGTCGAGCATGCCCTTGGCCGGGCGGTAGCCCTGCACGTCGCGATCGATGTGGACCTTGATCACCTTGTAGGGTGCGAGGAAGCCGTCTCGGATGCCTTGCTTGAGGGAGTAGGAGAAGACCGGTTCCCTGAAGTAGTCGATGTTCGAGACGTACTTCGTTTCCTTCGGCGTGGCAGTGAGGCCGATTTGTGTGGCGCCTGAGAAGTGCTCGAGGATCTCCCGCCAGGCGGAGTCTGCAGCGGCGCTGCCACGATGGCACTCATCAATGATGATCAGGTCGAAGAACCCGGGTGAAAATTCACGGAACAGCTTCTGACGCTCATCGGGTCCTGTGATGGCCTGGTAGAGCCCGAGGTAGATTTCGTAGGAGGTGTCGATCCGACGCTTGCGGTCGATCGTGGTCACGAGCTCAACCGTGGAGCCGTCATCTCGCTCGATGGTCTTAGCATCGGTGCTCAGCTTTGCCATGGCGGGACCGAATGGCCGGAAGTCGTTGACCATGGTCTGGTCCACGAGAACGTTCCGATCGGCAAGGAACAAGATCCGCTTCTTGATACCTGCCTTCCATAGGCGCCAGATGATTTGGAAGGCGGTGTAGGTCTTGCCGGTACCGGTCGCCATGACGAGAAGGACGCGGTCCTGCCCTTTGGCGATTGCCTCGACCGCGGCGTTGACCGCGTTGACCTGGTAGTAGCGAGGCGCCTTACCGCTGCCGTCCTCGAAGTAGTCCTGTAGGACAACCCGCTCGGCCTCAGGGGTTAGCCCCTTCCATGCTGCGTAGCGCTGCCAAAGCTTGTCGGGTGAGGGAAAGCCGTCGAGACCGAGGGTTTGCTCCTTGACTGCGGCGGTGCCGGTGCGGTCGTGGAACACGAAGCCGTCGCCGTTGGACGAGAAGACAAACGGAATGCCGAGGGTCTCCGCGTAGTCGAGGCCCTGCTGCATCCCGTCCCCGACATAGTGGTTGTTGTCCTTCGCCTCGATGAGGGCGATCGGCAGGTTGGGCTTGTAGTAGAGGACGTAGTCGGCGCGCTTGGCCTTGCCGCGGGTGACGAGCTTGCCCCGGACGATGATACGTCCTTTGGTGAAGCTCACTTCTTCGCGGATCTGCTGCAGCTCATCCCAGCCGGCCCCTTTGAGAGCTGGAGTGATGAACTTCGAGCAGATGTCCCGCTCAGTGAGGCTCTTTTTGTCCATGGGGTATGCTTCTTCTCCGGCCTTTACCCGCTCGCTCAGTCGCTACTGACCTTCATCCGCACTGAGTTGCTCGAGCGCGTTGGACAGACCCAGGACTTGGGCCGGGAGGCCATGGCTCTGTACCTTGGCGCGGAGGCGCTCGTCGGCCGTCACGAAGCTGCGCTTCATCGACTGTGCGAGCGATAGGTACATGCAGTCATAAGCCGGGTGATCCAGAGCTGTGGCGATCGCTGTCGCAGGTCCAAGCATCTGCCGCATCGGTACCAGGTCCACGTCGGCACGCTCCAGCAGGCGAGCCGCGAGCAGGGCTTCGGCTTCGCCTAACTCTCCACGACGGACCTTCTTCCAAAGAATGTTCGCACATTCCGCCACCAGGAGGTCAGGTGCCGAGAGGCGGAAGCGCCGCAGGGCTAGCGCCTCAGCCGTACCTGGTTCCTCGACCACCCACTTGATCGCCACGCTCGCGTCGATGACGAGCGCTCTCACCGCTCGTCACGTCCCTCGCGCTGTAGGACCTCGGCCGGCGTGTGCTGGCGGTCGGCTGTCAGGTGGCGCAGCTCCGCTGCGAGGCGCTCAAAGTCGGTGTTTGCCTCGCTCTCGAGGGCCTGACGCAGGATGTCGCGGACCTCGGCCTCGGCGGACTGCCCATGCCGGGCAGCTCGGCGCTTCAGCCGGGCAATCAACTCATCATCGACATTGCGTACGCTCAGGTTGCCAGGCATCGGTACTCGCCTCGTGTGCTAGCAATGCTAGCAGTTCCCTTGCCGCCGGCAAGTAGCTCGTTAAACGCCGGAAAATGCCGCTCTCAGGCGGATCCCAGCTGGCTAGACAGCAAATTCACCGGTTTTCACGGGGGCCGGTATGAGCTGCGAGGGAGCGTGTCTGAGTTATAGGGATAGGGTGCTCGGACAGTCAGTCTTCCGCGCGTAGGCCCCAAGCGTCGTAGCGTAGCCGCCGCCCACCAACGTCAAGCAGGACGTGGGTGGCGTCGCGGTGCAGCAAGCTTGCTCTCGCTGGTAAACTGCCAACGCCGCGAAGGAGCCAAGCTGGTATGTCCAGGGTCGAAACCGTGTGCCCGTAGGCGGTGACGAAATCCGCTTCGACGGTCAGGCGCTGGCCGCCTAGGCGGGTCATTACAGAGTCCTCGTCGAGGATCGGGCCACGATCGCGGTCATCGAAGGGGCGCGCCCAATCCGACAGGACTGCGCCGGCGCGGCGGGAAGACCTTGCCCCGTCTGCGGAGACGTTACGCCAGAGCGCCACCCAAGCAGGGCCTAGGCGAGCCGCCAGCGCAGCAAGCTCCTCAGGGTGAGTGCCACGCTCGACGAGCTCGCGGTTCTGGTTAGGGATGTCGAGCGTGCGGTCCAGGACAAGCTCGAGCGCTGCCGCGACCGCGGGGAGGTTCTGGTAGACATGAGCGAAGCCGAAGCCCGGCCCACCTCGGGCCCGCATCCCGTTTTTGTCCTGGATGATGAAGCGGCCCATGTCGCCCGGATCGAGGACAGCACAGGTTGGCTTGGCATAGCCCTCCGGTCGGGACCAATCCGCGCGGCGGTGCAGTCGGCCGAGGCGCTGAAGCAGCACATCTATCGGGCAAGGATCAGTGATTAAGAAATCCGCATCGATGTCCAGGGACTGCTCCGCGGTCTGGGTGGCGACAACGACCATGCCGTGCTGGGGCCGCTGCAGCTCAGCCCGGGCGGGCAGGGCTCGCTCCAGCTCGCCGTCGAGCAGCACGCGGTCTGCAGCGACGAAGCGTCCATGGTGGACGGCGTCCCTCTCGAGGCCGTTCGGCCCCGTAACTCGCCAGAGGGGCAGGCCTGCGCGCCGCAACGCGGCCGCCGTCGCCAAGGCGTCGGCTACCGTCGCTCTGATAACAAGCACCCTGGCGCCAGCATCCGTCGCGCGGCGGACCTCTTTAACCAGAGAGGCTGGTTCAAGCCGCACGAGGCGCACACCGCGCCTGCGCTCGGCAGAGACCTTGATTGGAACAGGCTGGGCGCGGTCCTTAGCCGCCCCATCGTGCGATGCAGTCAGAGCGGGATAGGGATCCAGCCGCGCCGCCTCGAGCGGACGGGGACGGCTGCCCGGCCCTCCAAAGAGCTGTGCCTTTGCTGCCTCGCCGAGGGTCGCCGACAACAGCAGGGCATACCCGCCGAGATCCAGCTGCCGTCGGACTAGGGCGGCCAAAATCCGGTTCATATACGGGTCGAAGGCGTGCGCCTCATCGATGACCAGGAGCGAACGGCTGAGCGCCGCGGCACGCAGATGCGCGTCACGTGCCCGCATAGCTGACAGGAGCGCCTGGTCGACTGTGCCGACCGCCACGCCGGCCGCTGCCATCATGCGCGTCTGCGAGATGGCCCATGTTGATGGCCCGTCCGGGTCGTCCGGGGCCTCGGACGGGCGAGCCGTCACACCGAGCCCAGACACGGCCCGTGCCACCCCGGCGAGGCTGGGGTGCAACCGCCGAAGGGCGATCTCCACGCGCGCCGCCAGGGCCGTCGCCGAGCCGCGTGTCGGTGCACAGAAGAAGAGGCCATCGACCAGCCCTGCCGAAGCAAGGATGGCGAACCAGAGAAGCGCGGCCTCAGTTTTGCCTGCGCCCGTCTGATCCTCAACAAGCGCAAGTCGGCTGTCGAGGGCAAGCCCGGTGACGGCCTCCTGCGCGGCCCGCGGCGCTCTACCGTCTAGGATGGCCTCCGCGATCTGCCGGAACTCCGCCCCGGCACCGACGGGGCGCCACCAGCCAAGGCGCCCAAAGTGGTTTGCCGCGAAATCACGTGAGGCGGCGAAGCGCATATCTGGGTCTGGTGCGCCGTCGAGCGGGAAGAGGGCGGCGTCGGAGGCAGTCTTATCAGCCAGCATCAGTAGGCCCGCGAACAGATGCCAGAAAGCCGGGCGATCCCGCCGGGGCAGCGGCGCCCCCGGCTCCCAAGCGATAGGATGGCGCCGGCGCAGTGACGCTACCAAGGCAGCGATTTCTTCCTGTGCAGGCGGGCCACCGTCCGTTGCTGGGCGCGGGACAGAGATCGAGAACTCCGGGGCGAGGCCACCGTCCCGTACAATGACGTTGAGATCGTCGGCGCGCAGGCCACCATGGTGTGCGAACACGGCGCGGAGTGCGGTTACCGCCGACCGGAGGTCGCCGAGCCAGTCGAGGACCTCCCTAAAGCCGAGCGTGTCGAGTGCAAGACGAGCCTCGCGGGTCGGACCGAGATCCGAATCGAGGCGGTCAAGATGCGCAACCAGATCCATGGCAGGAGAGATGTGGTCCCGCGGCATGCGGGAGATTCCGTATGGGCGTCCCTGAAACCCAGGCAGTGCCTTCAGGACGTCGTGCAACGAGCCGAGAACCAAGAGGCGATCGAGATCGCGGCGCTCCAGCGGGCGCCCGGCCGCGAGCTCGAGGCGGCGCAGTATCACCGGGGGCTGGCCTCCACTCCCAGGTCCCTCAATCAGCGTTGCCAGACATGCCCCCACATCCGCGGCATGCGCGGCGTAAGATAGCCAGCCCTCGCGCCGCGGAACTCCGCTCTGGGGATTCCAGAGCTTCGCCCATGGCTCGCCCATCGCAGGGATTTCTAGATCAGCGGTCACAGGTGATCCGCTTTTGTTCACAGACACGTGTTGCGATTCCAATTGGATGCTGGGCTGAATCGCGGGAAGGTTTGCGCTCTCATCGTCTCTCAGCAAATCACAATCAGAATGTATAAAACACCCATATTCCGTGTGCTACTGACCGCCGAAGACAGACGGCGCGCAGCGACGCGGCTAACTCTCCCCGAGATGCTCGGGGCCGCACAGCGTGGCATCCTTGTCTCGCTCCAGGGTCTCGCGGCGCATCAGCAGGCGCGGGTCACAACTGAGCTCGCTGTCATGCTGCACCTCGCACGGCGATATGGGGACCCGGCTTGCAGGAAGGGCGACCCGTCCGCCATCGCCGAGGCATTCTCTCCGGTCGCCGACAGCCTACGGCTGGAGGCTCCACTCAACGAACCGGCGTTCTGCCAACCGCCGCTCATCGTCGGAGATGGGCTCAGCGGGATGCGTCTTTTGTCGCCGCTCTCGGTCGATAACCTCTTCCCCGGCGTTCAGCACGAGCTCAAAGGGCGAGGGGAGGGCGAGACGGCGACTGGAGAGCAGGCGGTCTACGCCATGCTCTCCGGATTGCAGCGAGCCTATGTGAAGGACAACCGCTCGGGCGTCCTACACGGGCAAGCGGTCGTCCTACCCGTTTTCCGCTCCGGAGCCATTGGCGAGGAGATCCGCGCCCTGGCTGACGCGCTCGACACGGCCTTGGAGGATGCTGAGGCGGGCGGGGACGCCTTTCTTGAGGGGTGGGCTGAGGACGCGGACATTGCCGCGCATTTCGCGGCTTGGCGGTCCCCGTGGGATGAGAAGGCGACGGCGCCCGCACTGCGTCGCCAGGATCTGGCGTGGCCGTTCCTCGATATTGGGCGCCCGGTTCGCCTCATCCAATCGGGCGAGGGCTACTCCTTTCTCTCCGTCACAACGAAAGCGGACCGGGTACACGCTGATGCCGGTGAGATGCCAGGCCTGCCCTGGCTGCCCACTAAGGGTGAAGACTGGCTGCCGAACAGACTCTATACCAGGAGCTCACGGCTCCGCTTTACCATTGGCGCGGTGCTTGGGTTAAATGACGACGACCTGGTCTTGCATGCGGCGCCGTTGACGCGGCGGATCCCGGAGGGCGCGGTGGCGCTCCGGATCATGGCAACCTCGGTCGAGACGGGGAAGACTACCGGTCTATTGGACGAAATCGTCCCGCTCGCGGCGCGTGACCGCGATGTGCTCAACTCCTTGCCACATTCGGACCGTTCGCTTGCGGAGACGGCGGCGGACGCGCTCGCCCTCGCGGCGGAGGTGGAGAAATCTGCTCTGCGCCCAGCGATCATCCGCATGCACCTTTCCTCCAGCGAGTCCCGGTTCCCGAAGCGCAAGGGCGCGGAGGCGATCTACGCCCGTGCCGATCGCGCCGTGGAGGCCATGCGGCAGTGGCTCGCCGCCGAGTTGCCAAGTGCGGTGCTGGTGGGTGTCACGGCGCGGCGGGACGCGGTCCGCTGGGGTGTTGAAGATCTGCCCGGCGCCGCGGCGCCCGCTTTCGCCACGGTCGAGGACGCCGCACGGCGCGCCTTCCAGGATGCACAGACGGAGTTGCTGCGCTCGCGCCCGGGGGCAGGTGTCGTCGCGGCCAATGCGCGTCGAGTTTTCGAGCTCGGCATGCGTACAGCGCTCCAGCTCGACCCAGAAGAAGCCAGGAGGACGCAGCAGATGGCCCCGCCAGAGAAGGCCCGCGAGATTATGCAGCTCGTCGGCAGGTTAGCCGGTGCTATGTCGCCGCCGGAGCTGCCGAAGGTGCTGCGGAGCGCGTCCCCGAGTGCACCACCGATGGCTTATTGGGGCTTGATTGCCTCGCTGCCGAGAGAATTCACGGACGATGGGGAGCTCGAGCGCGCGTTATGGGTGCTTATCAAAGGTATGGCGCTCGTGCCGCACCCGAAGCGCCAAGAGACTGAACTCGACACGGTCGCTCAAAAGAATGCGTCCTTCGGCCGAGCTATGGCCGCCGTCCGGTTTCACGAGAGCCGTGTCGAGCGGATCTGCCAAGCGTCTGGTGCCGCTGTAGCGCCGCTGATTGAGGAGGCGATCCGCACCATTGCCTCCTCGGGCCAGCGCGAGATGGACTGGAGGCAGCCCGCCATCCTGATGGTAGCCGCGGTGAAGGCTCGATTCGGCGACCCCGCCTGGGTCGAGGTACTCGCCTGGGCACGCCGCGTGACCGCGCTCGACTTCGTCCGCGAGCGAGCTGCCGAGGCTGCACGCCGCGCCGCCTGATTTTCTGCCGAGACTGATCGCGTGTTGCACATCACGCGGCGAACCGCACGCTTTACATCTTGAGAGAGGAGGCATCCTTGCCGCTTGACGCTGCCCCGCCAGCCACAGTCAGCACCTCCAGGATCCTGCGAGCCTTTCCTCAGCAAGCCTTCCTTCAAGTGCATGTTCTGTACCCGATCACCGGCCTGCCGAACCGCGACCTGGTCGGTCTCGCCAAGCGGCTGCCCTACGGCGACGCCGAGCGCCAGCGCATCTCCTCGCAGTGCGCCAAGGCCGCCTGGGTAGACGGTCAGTACTATATTCGTACAGGGGAGGATGGGAAGGAGGTCGACGATAGCCTGTTGGCACTCGCCGATGAACTCGGGGTCGGCATTTCGCTGCGCTCGCGCCTGATCCTGCCGAAGCGGCTGCTCCCGAGGCTCGAGACATTGCTCCATGACGGATTGGGAGAGAACGCGGCGGTCAATCCGAAGGAGGAGGCGCAGCTACTCACCGCGGCTGCACTCAATCTCTTCGTCAAGCCGAAGGAAGAGGACGAAAAGGGCAAGGAGAAGACGGATCAGCTCGAGGAGGCAGATGCTTCCCAAATTGGCGTCACGTCCCAGCCGGTTGTCCTGGGTGAGCAGGAGGTCGAGGCCATTGCCGTTGGGCTTGCCGGGCTCTGGCTCGAGGCGTGGAAGGCGGGTGGTGGCCTCCCTCCTAATCCGCAAGCCCTTGTCGCGCTCGCCAGGGGCGAGAAGCAGAAAACCAAGAAGGCAGACAAGGCGCAGGACAAGAGCAACAAGGGCAAGCCCGGCCGCCGGGGCAAGGGCAAAGAGGAGATACCCGACCTGCTGACAGGGGCCGCGCTGCCGGAGGCCGTTGTGGCCAGCGAGGCGGCCTCCGCCCCGGTGCGCTATGTCCCAGATTCAGTCAAGGCTCTCGGCGAGAAGGCGGCGCAGATCGTGCAGAACTTCGCCGCACTCCGCAGCCATTGCGGAATTGACGGCGCGCTGTTCGGCCGTTTCGCAACCTCGCCTATTCTCGAGACGGTGACGGGATGCGTCCAGGTCGCCCACTTGCTGACCGTGCACCCTATCGCCTCGGTCGCGGACTACTTCTCCGTTCAGGATAAGCTGCAGGACAGGTCGGCTGGCGAAACCGGGGCGTCGCATACGAACACCGCCGAGCTTGCCAGTGGCCTGTTCTACGCGCATGTCGTAGTCAACCTCGCGCAAGTAGCACAGAACTTCGCTCTTGCTACATCTGAGCAGCGCGCGAGAATTGTCGGATGGCTGGTGCGGACGCTGTACCAGTTGCAGCCAGCCGCGAAGGTTGGATCCACCGCGCCCTACGGCGCCCCCGCCGAGATGCTCGTCGAGATGGGCGCCCGTCGCCCGCGTACTCTCATGCTCGCCTTCGAGGCCGCAATGGACCCTGCGTCCGGGTATGGCGTGCCGCTCAGTAAGCGTGCCACCGACCGCATGATGGAGTACCGCGCCGAGGTCGACCGCCGGCATGGTGCGCCACGCTGGAGCGAGCGCCTGAGCAAGATGGTAGCGGAAGAGGGCGATGAGCGCCCACTCTTTGAAGTGCTGGCGAGCCGAGCTGAGCAGCAGGCGCTCGACTTTTTCAAGCGACTCGACGGGAAAGCGGAAGCCGACAACCCGACCGAGGGGGCCTCGGTTCAGGCCCCAGTTCCGACCGAAGCGAAAAAAGCTGGTCCAGCGAAGCGGAGACGTACGTGACAGCGTTCCTTCCGCTCCACTTCGCGGCACCGATGATGTCCTTCGGTGCCGCGCGACTAGACCGTTTTCCGAGCCAGTATGAGGTGCCTCCGCCGTCACTTCTGGCAGGTATGCTTGGCGCTGCGTTGGGCGTGGAAAGGCGTCAGGTCGAAGTTCTGCAGGCGCTGCAGGATGGGCTGGGCTGGGCTGCTGCAGTGATCAACCCGGGACGCACAATCCACGATTTCCAGACGGCAGACCTGGCGAAGCCGCGCATGACCGGGCCAATGTGGACCACGAGTGGCATTCCCCGCCAGCGTGAAGGCAGCGGCATCGCCGAGAAGCGCATTGTGGAGCGCCCCTACCTTGCGGGGGCGCACATAGAAGTCGTGCTTTGGGACCTTGGCTTGCCCGCGAGTCTGATCGAGATTCGCGAGGCGCTAGGCTCGCCGGCGTGGCCCGTCTATCTCGGCCGCTCGAACTGCCCAGCACCGCCGGATTTCGAGGGCGAGATATTTGAGGCGGACGGCCCCGTCGCAGCGCTGGGCGAGCGCCTCCACTTCGCGCGAGTCGCACCGTCGGCGACGGTGACGTTGCACCTGCCCATTGAGTATACCTCACGCCTTTCCGATGGCGCTCGTGCAATTCCCTACGCCATGTACGGCCGCCGTGACTGGGCAGCCGGAGCGCATGCCGGCTCTGATGTTGTGGTGCGTGCGGAGGTCTCGGCAGCGCTGCTGCTTCCCTCTACGGGCATCGGTGAGCCGAATGGCGCCATGCCGGAGTGTGCCTAAGATGAGCCAGGAACTGTATCTCATCCGGATGGCGGTGAACCTCCGAGCAGCCATCGAAGAAGCGCGTGTCGCCTTTGGGGGGCGCCCGGCAGCGATCGCCGACGAGGGACTTGTTGTGAAGACGGCGTTGAGCACCGTCTTCGGTGCCGAAGCCCCCAAGCCCTGGACTATCGTCGAGCGACCGCAAGTGGGACAGGGAAGGGATTCTTTTGTCCTATCGGCCTACTCTGCGCTCGCGCCCGATGCGCTCCGTTTCCATGCCTTCCAGCGCCGGGTTGAGGGGCAATCCATTGTCGATCCAGAGAGCATCAGCGGCATCCCCGTCCCGATCTTCGACGCAGGAAGATGGCTTGATGCGTGGGTCACGTACTGCCCAACAGCACGCGTTCGCTCGGACGATCCGCGCTTGGCGACGCGTAGCGCCGAACGGAGGTCTCGCAACACGCATGAGCGGGACGTATTCCTGCTCGCGCTCGGGGAGCGGCTGCCGCCCGGCACACCCCTGCCGCCCAGAGAGGAGGCAGTGGAACGCGAGGAGGTCTACCTTGATTTCCTGGAGCGTCGTCTCGGAGATGCGGCCTCCGTGGTTAGGGATGGACCGCGCCGCGTAGCGTCTATTCGTGGCCTACGGCGTCGTCTTATGGTTCGCCCCTGTGAGCCAGGTTATGGACGACAGAGTCAACTTTTTGACGGCCCAGCGCGTGGACGCCCTCGGCAGATTCAATCCTTCGAACTGCCCGAGGCCACAGCCCAGGCGGTCATCGAGGTTAAGGACGCGGATGCCTTCCGCTCGCTGCTAGGATCAGGCGTCGGTCGTCACAACCGTTATGGTTTTGGTATGCTCGCGCTGCGGCCCTCTAGTGGCGGTGCGCTGGGCTCCTTCCGGGGTGTCGTCGCTCCGGTCTAAGCCGCTGCGCCAGCGTTGCTCGGCTGCCGGAACATCGGTGCGGCCAAGGCTCTTTGAAAACAACATATGAATCAATGGCTTCTCAGAAGAGGCTTCCCCGCGCGAGCGGGGATTAACCGGCGATGGCCTGGGAGACGCTAACGTCCAAGGGGGCTTCCCCGCGCGAGCGGGGATTAACCGATCAACGGCGCCACCCTCCGCAACTCCGCCGCGGCTTCCCCGCGCGAGCGGGAATTAACCGGATCTGGTCGCAGATCCGGCCTTCAACGCCACGGCTTCCCCGCGCGAGCGGGGATTAACCGCCGTATGCGAGGCCCGTGGTGTCCTGCGGATCGGCTTCCCCGCGCGAGCGGGGATTAACCGGCGGCGACGTAGCTCTGCGCCAGCGAAAAGCTGGCTTCCCCGCGCGAGCGGGGATTAACCGTAGCGGGCGACCGTCTCGGGCCACGTCTCACGGGCTTCCCCGCGCGAGCGGGGATTAACTGCACTGGCTGCAGGTCTGGCAGCTCCGCCCCCTGGCTTCCCCGCGCGAGCGGGGATTAACCGGGCACCTCGTAAATTTTGAGCGACCAGCCATCGGCTTTCCCGCGTGATCGGGATTAACTGAACAACAAGGGCACCGAAGACAACCGCGTCCGGGCTCCCCCGCACGAGCGAGGATTAACCGCCGAACGCCGACCAATACAACGACGAAAAACTGGCGTCCCCGCGCGAGCGCGGATGAACCGCGCATGGCTTCGTCGCGGTTGGGCGTGGTGACGGCTTCCCCGCACGAGCGGGGATGGACCGATTGACCCGCTCGTGGCGTTGTTCTGCGCGGTGGCTCCCCCGCGTGAGTGGGGATGAACCGCGGCGGACCGTGTCCTGAAATTCCTCCAGGTCGGCTTCCCTGCGCGAGCGGGGATGAACCGATGTTCGGCGCCATCCCTGACCTCTGGCTTCCGTCTTCCTCGTGCGAGCGGGGATGAACCGTCGGTTGCTACCTCGCGGCTCATGTAGGCGGCGTCTTTCCTATGCAACCGAGGATGAACCGAACAACGTCATCATCAAGAAGAGCTTCGGTAAGGCTTCTCCGTGCTAGCGGGGATCGTCCCTCACAGTCAGATTGAGCTGTGCTTGAGAAAACTTCTCCCTGCGGCTTCGGCGGGAACTGATTACGCGTTGACCCAGGCTCCCCCTCCTGTGCGGGGATGAACCCTACACTCGGAAGATGCAGGAAATCGCTCCGCAGGCTCCCCCGCCTGCTGCGGGGATAAACTCATATCGTCCAGGAGGAGGATATGCGCACCACGTGCTCCCTTGCCTATGCGAGGATGGATCTTACGGCACGATCATCTTCGGCCAAATGTCCGCGACTCTCCCGCTTGCGCTGGGATAAACCTTTCGCCGAAGAGTTCTTCAAACCGCTGTATCTGACTCCCCCGCTTGCCCGGGGATGAACCTGCTACCGGCAAGGCGGATTTTGAAGGCTACTAGGCTCCCTCCTTTATGCGGGGATGGACCCTTCAACCGTGTGGAAATTTCGTGTGGTGCCGCACCTCTCCCGCTTGTGCCGGGATGGAACCATTTTTTTTGAACCAGTTGACGCCCACGTGGCCGGCTCCCCTGCCTGTGCAGGGATAAACCCGCCTCGACCTGCCGGATGGTCAGTCCGTTGTCGGCTTCCCCGCTTGCACGGGGATGAACCTTACAAAACGGGTATCGTCGTCGCTGATCTTGGAACTTCCCCGCTTGCGCGGGATGAACCCGGCGGCAACGCTCAAAGTAAGGACAAGGTTGAGGCTTCCCCGCCTGCGCGGGGATTTACCCGACGACCCCAACACGCGTTGGACCGGCTACCAGGCTCCCTTGCCTAAGCGGGGATGGGCCCTACGGCGCTCAAGTTGCGCTGCAATGCCTTAAGACTCCCCCGCCTGCGTGGGGATGAATCCGACGAGACGGCTGTCACCGTTTGGTATGTCTAGGCTCCCCCGACTACGCAAGAGTGAACCCAACCGGCATATTTAGCTGGGTGACCGCACCAAGGCTCCTCTGCCCACGCGGGGATGAACCTCAGGCATAACCGAAGGCGCCACGCACCGGAGCGACTCCCCTGCCTATGCGAGGATAAACCGTGGGGAACGGTGAGTATCGAGCTCTACTGCCCGGCTTCCCTACTAACGCGGTGATGGACCTTTCAAGCGCGTAGAGATCAGCTGCGGCGTCGCGGCTCCCTGCCTGAGTTGGAGATGAGTTCAGATGACTCATCGCTGAGCGCAGGACGGCGATGGCTTCCCCTGCTACGGGGATAAACCTGATGCAGAACAGCGGGTCTGGCATTTCTTCACAGCTCCCCTGCCTATGCGGGGATGAACCCTGATCACCGTACAGTAGGAGGTCGCGGACATCAGCTCCCCCGCCTCTGCAGGGATGAACTTTTGCCCAGCTCCGCCACGCCAACCGCTGTGTTGACTCCCCCGCTGCACGGGGATCGATCGGTAATGGCAAGCATGGCGCGGTTCGACCGATAGTCCTCTCCTCACAAATGTGGATCGATCGATTGGCGACGCCGAGACCAAGATGCTGGTCGTGGCTCCCCCGCTAGAGCGGGGATGAACCCTTCGGCAATTTTACAGATGCTTTCTGGAATCTGGCTCCCTGCCTTATGAGGATACACCCACTAACGCTATGGAGTGCGGGATTGGCAACTTGGCTCCCCCGCTTGCGCGGGGATGAACCCCCGAACCGCAACGCGGCCAATCCGTTCTATGCGGCTCCCCCGCCTTCACGGGATAGACCGTACGAGTACGGCGTCTACACTGATCGGGTGCTGCCTTCCCCGCCTGCGTGGGGATAGCCTGGAATGGCTGCGGCCTTCGCCCTCAATACCAAAGCTCCTCCTTTCACTGGGGATGGACCCTGCGCAAGCATGTGGTTGAACACCACATAGATGGCTCCCCCTCCTATGCGGGGATGAACCCGTCCCTGAAGACGAACTGCACTACCTCTGCATGGCTCCCTCACTCGCGCAGGGATGGACCCAACCTCTACATGCAGTTTGCCTTCGACTACGCGTCTTCCCTGCCTATGCGGGGATGATCCCAACGCTATGAAAGTCTTCGTTGATCAGTATGCAGCTCCCCCGCCTACGCGGGGATGAACCGTTCGACATGGTAACCGAGAGCATCGTCCAGGAAGCTTCCCCGCCTAAATAGGGATGTACCTTTGAACATCGGCAGGAATTGCCGCCAAGCGATGTTTCCCCTGCTCGCGCGGAGATGGATTGTACGACAAGACCATCAAGGTCCATGAGTACATGGCTCCACTGCCTTCGTGGGGATGAACCCGACATCACCGACCTCAAAGTGGACATCACTATGGTTTCCCCGCCCGCGCAGGGATGAGTCCCAGTTTGCGCCCTACATATGGACGAGCATGGCGGCTCCCCCGCCTTATGCAGAGATGGACCCTCAACTCCGGCGCTTGAGGGCGCGTGCCGGATGGCTTCCCCACCTGCATGGGGATGGACCTAGACCAATGGGTTACCGAAGCCATTCGCTTACAGCTCCCCCGCCTGTGTGGGGATGAACCGTAGCCGCCGCGGTAGTCGATCGCCGCGACGCCGGCTACCTTGCTACGCGGGGATGAACCAGTGATGTAAGCCGTGGCGCCGACCGCTCACTTGGCTCCCCGCCTGCACGGGGATAAACCCTGATCCCCGTAGGGCAACAGGTCTCGTACATCGGCTCTCCCGCTTGGGCGGGAATGAACCTCACGCCGAGGACAGGCGCACGTTGCAATCACGGGCTCCCTGCTTGTGCTTGATGAGCGGAAGCATTTGCCGCCAGGCGATAACTTCTTCGTCGACGCAGAGATGGGCCAAAGGTGTTTGTGCAGCCGAGGAGGCAGATCATGGCTTCCCCACTTGCGCGGGAATAGACCCAACACAGCGTTGGATTGCTGCCCGGTGAACTTGGCTTCCCCTTCTACACGGGGATGAACTCGGCGGCAGGTCAAGCGGCCCATCATTCCAGATGGCTCCCTCGGTTGCACGAGGATGAACCGCGCAAGCAGCATGTGATGATCCGAAACATCATTGCTCCCCCGTCTGTGCGGGGATGGACCCCCTTAAATGGCGTTCGACCCGATCCCGGCGAAGATTCCCCCGCTTATGCGGGGATAGCTCCAACCGCTACCTCTCAAGCGACACCTTCCGCTGGGCTCCCTCGCCTGTACGGGGATGGACTAGTTGTTAGAAGACTGTGCCAGCCGAAGCACTGATCCCTCCAGCGCACCGGCCTCTGATGCCTTTCAGTTCGCCTCCGAGCTCGCTGGGTTTCGGCAAACCGGAATTCGACGCTGCCTCAGCTTCGACGTTTGCCGGACTGCTGAAGGGTTTAGCTCAGCTAAAGCGCCACCCTCTTCCAAGAAGAGCTGCTTTCCGTACTCTACTCCCAAACTTTGCGCCTACTGAACCAGGGCGGACCGGAACCCTGAAGCGCTTCCGTGGGTTTACCCGCGCCTCAAGGAATGGATGTCCGGTGTTCGTCGCGCCGTTGGGAGATTGAGATCCATCGGAATGCCGGCTTCTTCCGCTAAGGCGTGCTTCTGGTCCAGCTGTCCGCGCTTGAGAGGTCACAGAGGTCAACTCTTCCTATGCAGAACCAAGGACAACCTAAACTCGGCGCGGCTTTCCCGGACCTCTCCACGGTTCGAGGCGAAGACTTCCGATGTTCACTGCGTTTGTGAAGGAGATCGAGGAGCGGCAAGCTCACAGTTCGGAAGTTGTCGAGCAGACTGGACAGACTGCGCCGAAGGAGCGGACCCAAGCGCAGTGGTAGTCCCTCGATGCTGCGGGTCGTAAGTCGTGCTGGCCTATACGCGCGTTAGCGTGCCCTGCTGGGCGATCCTAGCTTCGTCCACCAGATCTCGAGCAGCTTGCTGCGTGCTGATAGCATGAGCAGTCACGAGGGCATTAAGGTTCGCCTGAAGCCATCCTTGTTCCGCAGCGGCATAGTCCGGATGGCATGGTTGCATGATGCCCCTCATCACCATGACCGCCGAGCCGTGGAAGCTCCTGCTGGCCCACAACGACCTTGGGGCGGTACATGTGAGCATCGATCTCCTCAAGTACCTAAGCGGCTGCTGGAACCAAGGAAGGCTGCCCATCATGCGGGGCGTGAGGGGCCATAGAAGCTTATTGCTCGAGCCGCTTGGTCACCCTGGATGAGCTGCTTTAAGCGGTGGGCGACGACATCGGGGTGACTGCCGAGATCGACACCTTCCTCCTCCATCGCGGTTCGGCCGGCCCTGCACGGTCTTCTGCCACTAGAGCAGGAAGCTCCTTGGGCTTCCTGTGAACGAGCGGGCCAATATGCTGCGAGACATGGCGCAAATCCGCCGGCAGAGATCAGCCAAGTTGCAAGACCTGTTCATCGGCCCGGTTGCCGTGCTCTGGGGCGATCCGGATTTCTGCTCGCCCTCTAATCCGATGGTGCCCGTGCGAGGCTAATGATACGATACAGCATCTAATTATCGGATCGCATCATGCCCCGCCTCGGACAGCTCTCTCTTCTCCTTATGCTCGCCGGCTGTGCTGGGCCGGGCCCTTCGGCCTCGCAGCCAGATCCGGCCGACCGCTTCATCCTGGCCTGCATGGACGGCAACGCCGACGCCTGCCGGTCGGTGACCGTGCTCGCCCGCCAGTACCGGGTGCGGCATGAGGTCCAGGCTCAGCAGCAGCAGCTCGAGCTCCAGGCCCTGACCCAGTCCCTCTACCAGTTCGGGGCTTCGGTGAATCCGTACCCCGGCTATGCCGCCCCCAGCTACGTCGCCCCCCAGGTCACGCCCCTCATCCAGCCTGGCTCGCAGCAGGTCCGCTGCATCACCGCCGGCATCTATACCAACTGCCGGTACTGAAGAATGCGAAGGATGCCCCTTGTGGTTGAGCCAAGGGAGGGATATATCCCCTCCCGCCAGCACCCCCATCAGCAGCTCACTACGAGCCCCCTTCGGAGCTTCCCCTCTTAATTTTCTAGGAGGAGTGAGACTGGAGGAGGCTGTCCGATGGATGGGGTAAACCCCACCATGCGGACCAGTGGGATTGGGGAATAATCTAACAAGATCAAGCATTTGAGCCCCAATGGAGCCAGGGGAAAGGACAGGATCCTTCCTCCAACACAGGCGCTTATAGAGGCGCTCCTGCTGGTATTTTTGGGGAAGCCATTAGGCGTGTGTCTCATCTAGGTCTGAGGGCTGTTTACACCCCTTTACACTCCACACGGAGACTACCCCCCCCCGTGTCGAACTCTACACACCATGAGGGTGCCCACCTCGATTGAGTGTCAGGCGACAGGGTAAAGCCATCCGGAGGCGACACCAGGAACCCAGCCACCCTGCGTAGCAGGGAGAAGCGGAATGATGGATCGATTGGGCATGTTTCCACCCGGCAGGGACGGGCGGAGGCAAGTGATGAGGACGCCGGACGAGGTGGCGGCGATGCAGCGGCTGCACGGTCTGGGCTGGGGTACGCGGCGGATCGCGGCCGAGGTTGGGTGTAACCGGGAGACGGTGCAGCGGTACCTGGCGGCGGGCAGTTGGACGCCGTGCCGGGTTCCGACCCGGCCTAGCCTGCTGGCGGGACAGGCGGGCTGGCTGAGCGAGCGGCTGCGGTGTCACCGGGGCAATGCGGACGTGGTGCGCCAGGAGTTGGCGTCCGAGCTGGGCATCGTAGTTAGCCTGCGCACGGTGGA
>JAESFM010000107.1_pt1 | contig 36829 bp, 33 predicted proteins | sample 9266171 | NCBI WGS metagenome assembly JAESFM01 (sample SAMN14505069, study PRJNA617099) | algae metagenome | isolation source: Hassallia sp. WJT32-NPBG1 and co-occurring heterotrophs from well developed... | place: USA: Mojave Desert, Joshua Tree National Park, California | collected 2006-06-22 | reverse complement strand
ATATCTCGGTACTTTGTATCTTGGGAGACATTAATGAGAATTCTTTCAGATGCACCGTACTTGATTTCCATTTTTGGAAACAATACCTAATTTACAACTATTTGAGCCTTAACTGAACCGTATTGCTCTATTATCATAAAAAGCATTCCTATAAGCGCAAATCTCCTAGTAAGTAGGTACACAAAAATATTTATGTCATTGCGAACGAAGAGAAGCAATCTCAAAGTCTTGCGATTGCTTCTCTTCGAGACGCTCCGCGTTAAGCGAAGCTATGCCGAAGGCTTTACGTTCCGCTACGGTCCACTCGCAATGACAAATGTATATTTAATTTGGCACAACTACTTATTTATTTTATTTTAAAATTAAGTAAATTCTATCGTATCAACAAACCCCAAAATGTTCTGCTTAATATGAGCTGCTTCTTCTTCTAGAGAACCGCGAGTTTGGTCTTCAAAAAAGCTGCGCTGGTTGCTGACTATATACAAAAATTCCCCATTAAAAAATGACAGAATACCTCGGTACGCATCGATTATGGTAGCAGTTCCGTTATTTACGTTCTTAGAAATGGTTGAACCTTTGGGCATATTAACTAACACAAAATAAGCCCCATCCATTGTTTCTTCTAAATATTCGTTTTGCTCCACCTTAGCATCTGGTAAACTGGCAGAAATCGCTTGAGGCACATACTTATCTATCAAAACTGTTTGGAGATATTTTTCCAGTCCCATAGACTCGATTTCTTCCTCTTCTTCGGGGGTTAGAGCATAATAATCGATTCTGAACAAAGTACCATAGTCATCAGAAAAGCCAACAACTCCCTCTTGACTTTGAACCCTACCACCTCGTTGCGACTCAACTGGAATTGGGACACTAAAATTACCTGAAGGTGATTCATACACTTGCAGGTTACGGTCTAATAGTGCTGTTTCATCTTCGTCTTCATATTCTTCATTTTCTGCTTCTTCGTAAGCGGCGATTACCTCCTGTATAATTTCTTGTGCTTCTTCCTCTTCGAGATCCAAAGCTTGCTGTAACCTTTTGAGCAAAGGGGTTTTTGCTTGAGGAATAATTAGTTCTTCTTCATCTATAACCATCAATACCCCCGCAGCAAAAGCATCGAGTATTAATTCATCTGAGAGAGAATCAATGGCAGTACTAAACAACCTTCCCAGACTTTCCTCCTCAGCAATTAGCATAAGCCTATCAACAATTTCTGATATTTCGTCTTCTGAGTATTCCTCGAATACTTCAAATTCCCAGAGGATCATGGCTATATCTTCTGCATCCACATGTTCTAGAGAAGAATCAGCCGCTGCGGTGACAACGGCGATCGCTGCTACTGCCTCTTCTGGAGTCAGTACTTGTTCTGATTTCTGTTGGGAGTTAAAAATGTTGTCGTACTTGCCCATGATTGTTTCCTCCTAAAATGGCTAATGAGTGTCACTGAAATATATTAGTAGCCGATATGAACTGCGTACAGCAGCACGTATTAAAATCTCTTCTTCCCCTTGCCCTTTTCCCAATCATAGGCAGATGCTCCAATGAGTGGAAACCCCTTGGAGAAGCGCCTCTCCCTTCGGGAGAAGACCCTTACGGGTTCGGCAGTTACTCTACTTGAGGAGACCCCAAGACCGTACTGCCTCACCGCACTGCCTCCCTTTTCCCCATTTTCAAGTAGGTATCTGTAACGCTGCACAACTAGGAACCATAGTACACAGGTAAGTAACATTCCACAAAAAAAATTTTCGATTAATTGGTGCAAGGTCTGATGATTTTAATAAACATTTCAATTTGACTTATTAATCGAGCTGCCAAGTAGGTTCCTGTTCGCCAAGAGAGCAACAGAAGTAGGCGCGATCAAGTTATATAATTTTTCGTGGAAAACTTGTATTTTAATATATTTGAAAATAACCTTATGTTTTTCATTTTTCAATAAATAACGATTTGTTAAGGATACAGTCCAATAAAAAATCAAGATTTTACCCCAAAGTGATAAAAGAGGGATAGTGAAACTAAAGAAAATCTGAAGTAAATTACAAATTAGAGTAGCTAGCTAAAAAAAACAATTAGAGCGCACTCTTGATCCCAAAATATATTTAAGAGGAAATACTAATGGCTACAGTATATAAAAATACTTCTTCTTTATCTGCAAAAGAGCGATCGCTCATTCTCTGGTTTGATGAAGTCGGGATTGCTGACATTCCTTTAGTTGGCGGTAAAAATGCCTCACTGGGGGAAATGATTCAACAACTGACACCCAAAGGCGTTAACGTTCCTACCGGGTTTGCTACAACTGCGTATGCTTATCGGTCTTTTATTGAATCAGCTTCTTTAGAAGAAAAACTGCGAGAAGTGCTTGAAAACTTGGATGTTGAGGATGTAACAAATTTACAGTCGTCTGCGAAAAAAGCGCGATCGCTACTGCTGCACACACCATTTCCTCTAGAACTGCGACAAGCGCTCACCTCAGCTTACCAAACTTTATGCGATCGCTACAACGCAGACACCGACGTAGCAGTGCGTTCCAGCGCTACCGCTGAAGATTTACCCGATGCTAGTTTTGCCGGACAGCAAGAAACTTATCTCAACGTTAGTGGTATCCAAGGAGTGTTATCAGCTTGTCATAAATGCTTTGCTTCCCTATTTACCGATCGCGCTATTTCCTATCGCCACACCAAAGGATTTGACCACTTTAGCATTGCCCTTGCCGTGGGCGTGCAAAAAATGGTGCGCTCCGACTTAGCAACCTCTGGGGTGATGTTCTCGATTGACACAGAAACAGGCTTTAAAGACGCAGCAATAATTACAGCTGCTTACGGCTTAGGTGAAAATGTAGTTCAAGGAACAGTTAACCCTGACGAATATCAAGTTTTTAAACCAACTTTAAAAACAGGCTTTCGCCCAATCGTTGACAAAAGATTGGGTACTAAAGAATTAAAAATGGTCTACGATGATGGCTCAAAACTTACCAAAAATATACAAGTTTCTCCAAATGAACAAGCGAAATTTGCACTTGCAGATGACGATATTTTACAACTAGCTAATTGGGCATGTTTAATAGAAGACCATTATTCCCAAGTTCACGGCAAATTCACCCCGATGGACATCGAATGGGCAAAAGATGGCATTACCAACGAATTATTTGTTGTGCAAGCGCGTCCGGAAACAGTGCAATCTCAGAAAGTGGAGAATGTCTTGCGGAGTTATCGTCTCATTGCGGAGGACAAGGGGACAAGGGGACAAGGGGACAAGGAGGAATTTGCTTCCTCATCTCCCTCATCTCCCCCACTTCCCCTAATCACCGGTCGCGCTGTTGGTGAAGCTATTAGCCAAGGGAAAGTTCACCTAATTTTAGATATCAATAAAATCCATCAATTTAAAGCTGGGGAAATTCTTGTAACAGAAAGAACCGATCCCGATTGGGAACCAATTATGAAACGCGCTAGTGCGATTATTACAAACTCTGGTGGGCGCACGTGCCACTCCGCAATTATAGCCAGAGAATTGAATTTACCGGCAATTGTTGGATGCGGTAATGCAACACAAGTCTTGAAAAACCATCAAGAGGTAACAGTTTCTTGTGCCGAAGGAGAAGAAGGACGAGTTTATGAAGGTTTATTACCTTTTGAAGTCAACGAAATTCAACTAGAAAACTTGCCCCGCACCCGCACGCAAATTTTAATGAATGTGGGCAATCCTCAACAAGCATTTAGTTTATCTACAATTCCTAACGATGGGGTGGGTTTAGCGCGGACAGAGTTTATCATCGCCAATCAAATTCAAATTCATCCGATGGCGTTGATTTATTTTGACAAGTTAGAAGATAAACTTGTTCAAGCGAAAATTGACGAAATCACTGCACTTTACGACGATAAACCGCAGTATTTTGTGGATAAATTAGCCCAAGGTATCGGTAGAATTGCCGCAGCATTTTATCCCAAACCTGTGATAGTGCGGATGTCAGATTTCAAGAGTAATGAATATGCCAATTTGTTAGGTGGGAGACAATTTGAACCCCACGAAGAAAACCCGATGCTTGGTTGGCGAGGAGCGGCACGTTACTACGATAAAGGCTACAAAGAAGCTTTCGCTTTAGAATGTCAGGCGATTAAGCGAGTACGCGAAGAGATGGGTTTAACTAACGTCATCCCGATGATTCCTTTTTGTCGCACCCCAGATGAAGGGCGTTTGGTATTGACAGAAATGGCAAAAAATGGTTTAGAACAGGGTGTCAACAACTTGCAAGTTTACGTGATGTGCGAGTTGCCAAGTAATGTAATTATGGCTGAAGAGTTTGCCGAAGTATTTGACGGCTTCTCGATAGGTTCTAATGATTTAACTCAGCTGACGCTGGGGTTAGATCGCGATTCCGCTTTAGTAGCGCGGTTGTTTGATGAGCGCAGTGAAGGAGTAAAGCGAATGATTAAAATGGCGATCGCATCTGCGAAAAAGAAAAATCGCAAAATCGGCATTTGCGGACAAGCACCCAGCGATTACCCAGAATTTGCTCAATTTTTGGTTGAACAAGGAATTGACTCAATCAGCTTAAATCCAGATTCGGTTTTAAAGACAATGTTGGAAATTGCCAAAGTCGAAAATCCTGAATCTTGAGTTAAAAGTTGAAAAAAAACCGCAGATAAATCATCTGTATTTATCTGTATCCATCTGTGGTTTAATAGTCTTTTTGTAAAAGTCCTTATTTCCACGCTCTTTCTCTGCGACTCCGCGACCACCGAAGCTTTGAGCGGAGGTTTCCTCCGCTCAAACTTCTCTCTGCATGAGGCAAAAAAATGAAACAAACCATCATCCAAGTAGACGCCTTCACTGCCAAACCTTTTGCTGGTAATCCAGCCGCAGTCTGTGTATTATCAGCACCGCAAGATGACATTTGGATGCAAAATGTAGCCCAAGAGATGAATCTTTCGGAAACGGCTTTTTTGCTGCCACAAGCCGAAGGATTCAATTTACGCTGGTTTACGCCATCTGTGGAAGTTGATTTGTGCGGTCATGCAACCTTAGCCAGCGCTCATGTATTATGGTCAGAAGGACATTTATCGCCCGAAGAAACAGCGCAATTTTATACTCGCAGTGGATTGTTAACAGCGCAACGACAAGGCGAATGGATTGAATTGAATTTTCCCACCAAGCTGATAGAAACAGCAACCGCACCTGAAGAGTTAATTAAAGCTTTGGGGGTGAAATTTAAATATGTGGGAAAAACTAACTTTGCCTATTTAGTCGAAGTGGAATCCGAGGCGATCGCTCGCAATCTCAAACCAGATTTTACCCTATTAGAAACATTGTCTACCGAAGGTGTGATTGTCACCAGTCGCGCCGATACCGCAGAATATGATTTTGTCTCGCGCTTTTTTGCTCCCAAACTCGGTATAAATGAAGACCCGGTTACAGGCGCGGCTCATTGTTGTCTCGCACCATATTGGAGCGATCGCCTCGGTAAAAATGAATTTGTTGCCTATCAAGCTTCAGCGCGAGGTGGAGTAGTGCGGGTTCGTTATGAGGGGGAACGAGTCTATTTGAGCGGACAAGCAGTCACCGTTTTACGCGGTGAACTTTGCTAAAAACTGAATTTATTCAAAATTTCCGATGACAATTTTTGAAACCGAACGCTTAATTGTTCGCAACTGGATACCCGAACAAGATGCAGAACAAGCGTTTGAGATTTACCGCGATCCTGAAGTTACATACTTTCTGAAAACTCGTGAAACAAGCGTTGAGTCTCAACGTCAGAGCCTGACTAGGATAGTTGAGCGATACAAACAACTTAACAACGGGACAGGGCTTTGGGCAATTGTCGAAAAACAAACCACAACAATTGTGGGAACTATCATTCTTAAACTCCTACCCGATAACCCTGAAGATTATGAAATAGGTTGGCATTTGCGGCGGATTGCTTGGGGTAAAGGGTATGCCACAGAAGCCGCGCGAAGTATGCTTTCCTATGGATTTGATGTTTTGCAATTGCCAGTAATTTATGCTGTCGTAAAGCCCGAAAATCATGCTTAAATCCGGGTAACACAGCGATTGGGGATGAAGCTAGTAGGGCGGACAGACAAATATTATAATGTTGAACTGCTCTTGTTTCAACTAGATGCACCTGAAAGAATAGAGGGGGACAAGGAGATGGGGACACAAGGAGACAAGGGACACAACTAACAACCAAGAAATGACCAAATGACTAAAAAATGGTTTTCGATAGGGATGGCGAGTGTATTTTTCCTATCACTTGCTTTGCGGTTTTGGGGACTGGGGCGATTTAATACTCTCGTATTTGATGAAGTTTACTTCGCCACATTTGGTAATAACTATCTTATCCACAAGCCATTTTTTAATGCTCATCCACCGTTGAGTCAATATATCATTGGCATTGGCATTTGGATTGGCAGTCATATTCCCTTTTGGCAAGAACAGGTAAATGGGCTTGCAGGTTCGGTGCTAACACCTTGGAGTTATCGTTGGATAAATGCCCTCACTGGTTCATTTATTCCCTTAGTTGTCGCCGCAATTGCCTATCAAATAAGTCATCGTCGTAGCTTTGCTTTTTTGGCAGGTTTATTCACAGCTTGTGATGGCATATTCCTTGTTGAATCTCGCTATGCACTAAACAATATATATATTGTCATCTTTGGTTTGCTAGGACAGTGGTTTTTATTATTGGCATTAGAAAAAGAAAGTAAAAAACGCACTTTTTGGTTAGTTTGTTCTGGGATTGGTTTTGGCGCATCAGCAGGTACTAAATGGAATGGTTTATGGTTTTTATTGGGCGCTTATTTCATTTGGATAACAGCTTGGTTAATTCGTTTGATACAAGCGTTTTATTTGGCGAAAAAGAAAAAAAATAACTCATCTAAAATAGCATTAACTCCTGAGACTGAAGGTCAAATTACTGAGAATTTTTCCGGCGCAAATGTCAAATTAAATGTAATTCAGACACCGCTACAAAAACTGACGCAGCTAAATGTTTTTCAGATGCTGTTTTTTTTAGGAATTATTCCAGCTTTAATCTACAGCGTCATCTGGATTCCTCACCTTCAACTAGATAAAAGGTTCGGCTTTATCAAAGTACATCAGGAAATTTTGAAGTTTCACTTGCAACTAGGTGGGAATAGTGCTGATGTGCATCCTTACTGTGCTGCATGGTACAAATGGCCCTTGATGACTCGTCCAATGGCGTATTATTATCAAACGGCTTTAAGTTTAAATGAACCGCTACCTGTAATGGGACCACCTTTACCCCCCGGAACAGCGAAAGTTATTTATGATGTTCATGCGATGGGTAATCCCTTTTTGTGGTGGTTTGGTTTAGGTAGTTTGTTCTTTTTAGTTGGGATAATAGTGTGGCAATTTGTCAACTTTTGCGTGAAGCCAAAGCGTTTTTCTCCTGCTACACCTATTTGTGTTGATACTTGGATTGGTTTATTTTTAGTTTTAAATTATCTTGCAAATTTATTACCTTGGGTACAAGTAAAGCGGTGCGTTTTTATTTATCATTATATGCCCGCTGTAGTGTTTACATTTTTAGCGATCGCCTGGTTTGTAGACCAGTGTATCCGCAGTTATCACTCATATCTCCGTGCTCTCGGTGTCAGCATCACCTTCATAATTTTAATTTCCTTTGTTTTCTGGATTCCGATTTATTTGGGTTTACCCCTTTCTCCTGATGCTTACAAATTGCGGATGTGGTTTACCTCCTGGATTTAAAAGAGTAAAGAGTCATAACTTATAATTTTGTATAAATACTTCATAATTCATAACTTTTCACTTTAGTGGCTGCTCTACATTCTTTAATAATTCTTATGAGCAGACAGATTTGTTGCTTGTTACACTACAAAAAATGCAAGCATTAAGAAGTAAATTTTAGAGTTATCAAATTACATCAAAGTATTGTATAAAACCCGATAGGTGTTTAAAATCTATCGAGATTTTGTTTGCTTTTAATACTGACAAATAAAAGAGGACAATGATTATGACAATAGAATTACCAGAAGTAAGTATTAATTTAACTAGCTTAAAAGAAGCACCAATTCATATATCTGGTAAAATTCAACCTCATGGAGTTATTTTAGTTTTAACAGATGACTTAAAAATATTACAAATTAGCAGTAATACATCAAATATTTTCGGAATTTCCCCCGAAAGTATGTTGGATAAACAATTAGAAGACTTACTTGATTCATTTCAAGTAGAGAGAATTAAAGCCGGACTTGCAGAAGATAATCTTGATTTAATCAATCCCACAAAAATTTGGGTGAGAAAAAAAGGCGATGAATACGTAGCATTGGATGCAGTTTTTCACCGCAATAAAGAAGGATTTTTAATTCTCGAATTAGAACCTACTATCTCTCAAGAAAATATCCCCTTTTTAAGCTTTTATCATTTAGCTAGAGCATCTATTAACAAACTTGAAGCAACATCAAATCTGCGTGACTTCTCTCAAATTATTGTCCAGGAAGTAAGAAAAGTCACTGGCTTTGACAGAGTGATGCTATATAAATTTGATGATGATGGTCATGGTTCTGTCATCGCTGAAGAAAAAATAGAAAGTTTGGAATCTTACTTAGGTTTACACTACCCAGAATCAGATATTCCTAAACCAGCGAGAAAATTATTCGTTTCAAATTCAATTAGATTAATACCAGATGCTAATTCTCAACCTATACAAATTTTCCCTGTTAATAATCCGGTTAGTCAACGTCCGCTTGATTTAACTAACTCTATTCTCAGAAGTGCCTCTCCTTGTCATATAGAGTATTTGCACAATATGGGTGTGGGTGCTTCTTTGACTATTTCTTTGATTAAAGAAGGAAAGCTTTGGGGGTTAATTGCTTGTCACCATCAGTCACCCAAGTATGTTTCTTTCGAGTTGCGAAAAGCTTGCGAATTTTTAGGACGATTAATATTTTCCGAAATTTCCGTAAAAGAAGAAACTGAAGATTACGATTATCGAATGAAGTTGACATATATTCAATCAGCTTTGATTGATTACATGTCCCAAGAAGAAAACTTTATTGATGGTTTAGTTAAGCACGATCCAAATATACTCGAATTGACGAGCGCTCAAGGTGCAGCCGTGTGTTTTGGAGGAAAATGCACGGTAGTGGGTGAAACTCCCAGCGAAGAAGACTTAAATTATTTAGTTCAATGGCTAAAGAATAACGTAGATGAAGAAGTTTTCTATACAGATTCTTTGCCACAGATTTATCCAGATGCGGAAAGATATAAAAATGTCGCCAGTGGTTTGTTAGCAATTCCTATTTCTAAGCGAAATTATGTTTTGTGGTTTCGTCCAGAAGTAATTCAAACTGTTAATTGGGGTGGCGATCCAAATAATGCATTTGAGGTAAATCAGTCACAGGGAAATGTGCGGCTATGTCCGCGTAAATCGTTTGAATTGTGGAAAGAAACAGTTCGATTAACGTCTTTACCCTGGCAATATGTAGAAATAAAAGCAGCACTAGAACTGAGAAAGGCAATTGTAAATATTGTCTTGCGACAAGCTGATGAACTTGCCCAGTTAGCTCAAGATTTAGAACGTTCTAACGCTGAATTGAAAAAGTTTGCTTATGTCGCTTCTCATGATTTGCAAGAACCGCTCAATCAAGTAGCGAACTACGTCCAATTATTGGAGATGCGCTATCATGAAGAACTTGACGAAGATGCCAAGGAATTCATCAATTTTACTGTAGAAGGTGTTAGCCTGATGCAGACACTAATTGATGACGTATTGGCATATTCTAAAGTGGATATGCAGGCAATTGATTTTGAGTTGACTGAGGTGAACACAGCTTTACAGCGTGCTCTCACCAATTTGCGGGGACGCATTGCGGAAACTAAAGCCGTAATTACCTACGAAGAAATGCCAAGCATCATGGCTGACAGCACGCGACTGATGCAGCTGTTTCAGAATTTGATTGGTAACGCGATTAAATTCCGCAGCGACAAATCGCCAGAAATCCATATTGCAGCTTCACGGCTAGAGGATGATTGGCTATTTTCAGTGCGAGATAATGGAATTGGCATCGATCCACAGTTTAGCGATCGCATTTTTGTGATTTTCCAACGCTTGCACACGCGGGATGAATATCCCGGCACAGGTATGGGTTTAGCTATCTGTAAGAAAATTGTCGAATGCCACCGGGGACGGATCTGGGTAGAGTCCCAACCGGGTGAAGGGGCAATCTTCTACTTTACGATTCCAGTCAGAGGACGCGATCGTGAGCGCAGAAACGGAAGAAAAGCACAAAACCATCTTTTTGGTAGAGGACAATAAAGCCGATATCCGGTTAATTAAAGAAGCCTTAAAAAATAGCTTGATACCCCACGAGGTGGTAACGGCTAGGGATGGCATGGACGCAATGGCTTATTTACGTCAAGAAGGTGAGTATGCTAATGCAACTCGCCCCGACCTCATCCTGCTAGATTTAAACTTGCCCAAAAAAGATGGTCGAGAAGTACTAGCAGAAATTAAAAGCGACCCCAAGCTAAAACGCATTCCCGTGGTAGTGCTGACAACTTCCAGAAACGAGGATGACATTTTCTACAGTTATGATTGGCATGTAAATTGCTACATCACCAAATCGCGTAACATCAGCGAACTATTCCAAATCGTCAAGGGAATTGAAGAGTTTTGGCTCTCTACTGCTACCTTGCCACGGGAGTGATTGGGGGAGCAGGGGAGCAGGGGAGCAGGGGGAGCAGGGGAAGCAGGGGAAGCAGGGGGACAAACTCTTAATTCCTAACTCCTAACTCCTAACTCCTAACTCCTAACTCCTGACTCCTGACTCCTAACTCCTAACTCCTAACTCAGCACTCAGTACTTTCCAGGGGGTGAAATCAGGTGGTTATACCTGGAAGCTTTTTAAAAATATTGTTAATTGAAGACAATCTGGCAGAAGCTAGGTTGTTAGAAGAGTTTTTGAAGCAAACCCAGTCTAAGCAGTTTAGTTTAGTACATGTTAAACGATTGGGGGAAGCTGTTAAAGAATTAAATAAATCCACTTACGATGTTATTTTGCTCGATTTAACTCTACCTGACAGCGAAGGATTGTCATCTCTGCCGATTCTGATTAGCCTTGTCCCAAGTGTACCGATTGTGGTGCTAACGAATACGAACGACGAAAAATTAGCTATTGAAGCAGTTCGTCGGGGAGCGCAAGATTATTTAGTCAAGCGACATGTGAGTGTGGATGTGTTAGTGCGATCGCTATGTTATGCGATCGAGCGCAAGCAGGTTTTGGAAACATTACGCGCAGATAATCAGACTTTAGAAACCCGCGTTCAAGAACGAACAAACGAACTGGTGAAAGCTAAAGAAATCAACCAGTTCAAATCTGAATTTGTCTCCATGCTCTCTCACGACATCCGCAATCCTTTAAATACTATCCTCCTAGCTGCTGGATTGCTGCAAAATGATGACGACAAAGTGACTAAAGAGAAAAAACTCTCTCATTACCAGTTAATTCGCTCCGCTATCAAAAACATGGCGCATCTGTTGGATGAAGCTTCATTCATCGGCAAAGCTGATTCAGATAAGCTTGAATGTGAATTAATGGTGATGAATTTGTCAGCGTTTTGCCGTGAAATAGTTGCAGAAAATCAACTAGCTGCTGGCGAGAAACATGTTACTCTTATTTTTACAGTTCACGGCGAATTGGAAGAAGCTTTAGCGGATGAAAGTTTGCTGCGGCACATTTTGGGTAATTTACTTAACAATGCTATTAAATATTCACTACCAAGCGGCACAGTTCTGTTTGAATTAATTCGTCAGGAAAAAACAGTAATTTTCCGCATTCAAGACTCTGGAATTGGCATTCCTAAAGAAGACCAAAAGCAACTTTTTCAGCCTTTCCATCGAGCTGATAATGTTGGTAAAATTCCTGGCACTGGTTTGGGATTAGCGATTGTGAAAAAGTGTGTAGACAGACATAAAGGTGAGATTTCAGTTAGTAGTCAAGAGGGAGTAGGCACGACTTTTACTGTCACCTTACCCTTTATAACTGCTGAAGCTATTAACAGTTAACTTATTTACTAACATTTATTAAGCATTCATTCAGCAGATTCTTTAAAATTAAAATCAACGCCTTCATAGATATCAGCGATCGCTATTTCCAAATCAACAGAGGAAAAAGCAATCTTTGCATCCTCTGGGGTGTAATAACGCTGTTGAGTTTGCATTTTGTCTACCTCTTAACCTTTAGCTTAGTAAGTTACAAATCGCGCTGTACGGGTAGGGTATCCCCGTCCTTCCCAACTCTTGTAAACAAAGCGCGATAAACAGGTTCACCCCGCGACAGCACATATTCTTCCCGTTCCGTAGAGACTGGTAGCGGGTTTTCAGCTAGCCATTCACCATCGCCAAGTCTGACAAAAGCTGGATTTTCGCTAAAGCGATCGCACATTTCCTCAGCCACAAACTTAATATCCGATTGCAAAAATACCGTTCCCCTTGGTGCAAGATAATTTGCCAATTCTGCGACTAATTCTGGTTGCACAACTCGCCGTTTAGCGTGCCGGTTTTTAAACCACGGATCGGGAAATTGAATAGTGACGCGCTCTAAACTTTTATTAGGCAGAGAAGAGAAAAGCGATTGAGCCGAATTATTTACATTACAAAATAAATAATGCACATTAGTTAAACCCAACTCATCACGCAATTTATTCGCGTCAATTACCAAAGGTTCGCGAATTTCCAAACCGAGAAAATTCCAGTTTGTTTCTAACTGCGCCATACTCAACAAAAACCGTCCCCGCGCAGATCCAATATCTAAATGAAGCGGTTGGTTTAGCTGCGCATAAACTTTTTCCCATTTTACGGGACTAAGTGGTGTTTGATACTTCTTTGCTAGTGGGTTTACATGTTGACGGACTCGTCGGACTCGCACAGATGTCAAAATAAACTCTCCTTTAATTTAAGATATTAAAATAATACTTAAGGATGAAAAATTAATAATATCTTATTTCTTTAGACATAGTTAGCGGTTAGTAGAACAATCAACACCCAGTAATTAATAACTAACAATCACCAATTACACGAGCGCGAGCGTCACTTTGCTTATGCCGGGAAACTTCTCCATTACAAGTGGCTCACCAATTATGAATTACTTTATTTGTATATAAATATTAAGTGGGATCGCTTCCACGCAGCTAGACAAAGCAAAGGTTATACTCTTCTCAAAAGAGCTTTTTTACTTTGTTTTTAACATTCTCCTTACCTCAATGACTCTAAATTTTCGTTTTGCCGTAGTCAGCGACTTACACCTTGCCCTTCCCCACACAATTTGGAATCATCCCAGCCGTTTTCATTTGGTGGAAGTTAGCATCCCGGCGTTTGAAAGTGTATTAGAACACTTAACACAACTGAATTTAGATTTCCTCTTACTTCCAGGAGATTTAACCCAACACGGCGAACCAGAAAATCATATTTGGTTACAAAAACGTTTGGCTAAATTACCTTTTCCAGTCTACGTTGTTCCTGGCAATCATGATGTTCCTGTCGTCACCGCAGATGAACAATCAATTAGTTTTGCCGATTTTCCACTTTATTATCGCAAGTTTGGTTATGACGATCCTGAGCAACTTTACTACACTTGTGAGTTGCTACCTGGAGTTAGGCTCATTGGTTTGAATTCTAACTTTTTTAATGACCAAGGTCAGCAGGTAGGGCGTTTAGATATCCAACAACTAAATTGGTTAGAAGACGTCTTAGCAGCAGCAAATGATGAATTAGTATTGGTGATGGTGCATCACAATGTTGTTGAGCATTTGCCTAACCAATCGCGTCACCCAATGGCAAATCGCTATATGTTGGAAAATGCCCCACAACTGTTACAGATACTAAAGCGCTACAAAGTCAGTTTAGTATTTACAGGACATTTGCACGTTCAGGATGTTGCTTACTCAGAAGGTGTATACGATATTACCACAGGTTCTTTGGTCAGCTATCCTCATCCTTATCGGGTATTAGAGTTTCATCGGGATAATCACGGTAGAGATTGGTTGCAAATTTCCTCGCATCGGGTGGAATCAGTACCGGATTTCCCGAAATTGCAACAAACCTCACGAAAATGGATGGGCGATCGCTCTCTTCCCTTTTTACTCAAACTGCTGACTCTGCCTCCCTTAAACTTACCATCAACGCAGGCAGAAGAACTAGCCCCCACTCTGCGAGACTTCTGGGCAAATATTGCCGGTGGGGATGCTTTATTTGACTACAACAATTTTCCACCAGAAGTAAGTCACTACTTTCAGAAATATGGCGCGATCGCCACTTCTGGCACACCCACCCTTATAGATAACAACAGCACCTTACTGCTTTAAGGGACTGGTGACTGGGGAGCGGGGAAGAATCATCGCCAATCGCCATTTTCTACTATCCAATCTCCAATCCCTATTCCCTAGTCCCCAGTCCGTAGTCCCCAGTCTCTAGTCCCCAGTACTCATTGCGCGGCAAATTCCAAACACTGAAGTGTAACCGTGGAGAAAAGTGCTACCAGCAACAGGACCAATTTCGCCACCGCAGAAAAATCCACCTATGGGAATATCGTTGAGGTAGCGGCTAAATAGCTGAGAATCAAAATTAGGTTTACCGTAGAGTCCTTCACCTCGCCCTAAACATGAAAACATCAACGCTGCAACCGGAGAGGGTTCAGAAGCGCGTTGGTCTTGATACTGTTGTAGAAGTAATTCTAAATCCTCAGCAGAGGCTTCAGCATCGCGTAGCTGGAATTGCAAGCGCTGTCCCGGACGAACGCGATCGCCAATTGCGATCGCTCCTGCTGATGGATCTACTCCTAGAATACCGCGAATTAAAAAATCTCCCTGCTGCAAAGCCAACTTAAACTCATCCATTGCTACACCGACAAACAGTGAGTTTTGTGCCAGCATTCTATCTGTATCGCTCAGACTGCCGATCAAATCTCTTAACACTACCAGCGGCACTTGTTCATCGAGTTCGATGATGATGTTGCGATCGGCTTTTGTTACTTGTAAAGGCTTGCCAATCGGTCGGCATCCTTGCGCCACAATAGTTTCTAAAACAATATTACCAGTTAAAGCCAAGCCAACCGTTCCCTCACGATACAGGCGATCGTTACAAAATAGCGCAATCCGACCATTCATACCACCGCCGCTAGCCTGTCCCCCCACCGTAACCGATCCCGGATAAGCAAAATCTAGCCCCTGCAATAAATCATTGATTCCCGAAGAAAACGAACCAGACAGCAAGATAAACTGAGGTGTTTCAGATGAAGGTACACCCACCAAATCAACCCAAGCATTTGGCGGACCATCCAAATCCGGTAATTCTTCAGCAACAATATGAAACGGTTGAATATTCACCCCAGGAAGGTGCGCCAAAGTAAGGCTAAGGGCTGGGGAAGCTTCTAATTCTTGAGTTTCTCCGTCATCTGTCGTGCCAATGACACCGCCACCACTACAGCCAATTAACACACGTACTGAAAGTTTCTCAGCCAGCAAAGGCAAAAGCCGAGAATATTCGCTCATAAAAGCAGACGAAATGAAAACCAGCCCTAGATCCGCAGGCGCTGTTAACGACGAGACAGCCCGTTGTACCACATCTGCAACAGCTGCTTCCAAAGAAGGACGGGTTGACAGGGCATTTGCCCACTGCATTTGGTCTGCCATTAGTTTTCGGCTCTTTCTCTATTTAGGCTCTTTTGTTTCTTATTTTGATTTTGGGGCACATTAATTGCATCCTACAATGAGATGATGCCAGCTAATAGGGAATTGGTCATTGGGCATTGAATAAAAAGTTATTTGCATCTTGTCAGATGAGTGCATCTTTTTATAAAAGATTCTTTCTATGCCCTATGCCAGATGACACCAGGTGCGCGGTTGTCGGCACCGCGATAGCGCACTGCCGATGGCGGACACACTGCTCAAGTCGGGAAACCCTTCCTGTGCAGGTGTCCTCCCCTATGCCCGATGCCCACTTGGACGATGCCCCATTCCCATCCTCTACTATATGCATTTAAGATATTGTATAATTCCTCTTTTGTAGTAAAAGCTCCGCAAAATCTTAAAATAGAAAGCTAAATCCAGTATGGATTGCGGAGTTTACTGTAGTAGTGCATTATTACGCTAAAACATTAACCTTAACAGCTAAGTGGCTAGCGTGGTGAGCAATAATCCAAAAAACCTGCAATTTTAAACTTTTTCTATACTGGTATTAAGAACACATAACGAGACTAAAGCAATGACCAACATCTCAGAAACAGCTAAGTCCAACATCCAAGACCAAATACAAGAAGAGGTTGAGCAAGCTCGTACTGTCTGTGACGTTTCAGGCAGTAATTCCCCTGAATGTGCTGCTGCTTGGGATGCAGTAGAAGAACTGCAAGCCGAAGCCTCTCACAAACGGCAAAACAAGAAGAAAAACTCTTTAGAGCAGTACTGCGATGACAACCCAGAGGCAATTGAGTGTCGAATTGACGACAACTAACAATTGAGAAAGAGCGAGCTTTTTCGCTCTTTGTGGGCAAGCAACTGAGAACTGTATTACTTATATCTTGCACCTTCTTTGGCATTAGCGCCTAAAATCTGACTCTCTCCCCTATGAGCAAACTCCCCGCGATTAAAAAGTTTTTATATTCCTCACTCTCTAGTTCCTTAAGGTAGTAGAGAAATATCTAGACTTTACTTTTGAGGAATAATTTTGGGAGCGGGGAAAAGAAACGACAATGTGAAAGCAAATGGTGGGAGCGAGTTAAGAATTTAGCCGATTAATGTAATGAGAGCAAGCTCTCTCTTACACTGCTAGAAGTTTCTGCTAGACATTAAGTATAGGGTCTGCAAGTTGCTTGTTTTTTGTCAACTGAGAAAATTATGGCTAATGAAGTTTGGTTTCGCCCGTTAGTGTGGATAGACTACCGACTAGCGGTATTATTCACAGTAATTATTCCCCTAATTCTTCTAATTTGGGCGTTTGTGCAAAAAGCAGAAGCGATACAACGCTTGTTAATCATTTACTGGCGAGTATCGAGTCTGTTGGCAATCTCACTTTATTTGATGATTGGTGGGTTTGGGGTAAGTTTTATCTCAAGTTTAATGGCTCGTATCCTGATTCCGATTTCGTTATGGTTCTGGATAGATCTCAACGATGAAATTGAATATCAGCAAAGTGGTATTTTAAAGCTGATTTTCACTTCTTGGCGTTGGGCTGTGAGTGTTTATTGTGCCTTAGGGGCACTTGCTACTCTACCTTTTTTGGGTTGTGCTTTTTCGGGAAATGCGTTCGCTACCCCGTATTGTCGCGTCTGGGCGGAAGCACCGTTATTGTTTAAAGACTATTTCCATTTCAATAGCAAGCCTGGATTTCTCGGCTTTCTCGGCATAGTTGGTTTAATAATTTATGTAGTTTGCTTAAGCTACTTTGTCTTAATTAAGCTAGGCAAGCAGGGGCGATCGGCTACACAACAATAACGATTGTCTTAATCGGGGAAAAGCGCAAAGGGGGAAGGAGTAAGAAAAAACCCTTCCCCATTAAACAGATAACTACAAGTAATCTAATGAGTGCAAGAGGTCTAATCAAGAGTTGTTTTTGACTTTCGACTTTTGATTTTGGACGACTTTGTATGAATATCTATAACTTTGTATGCAAAATTTTATCAGCAAGCGGCTGGAACAGTACACTACCAAGCGCCCCCAAGAAGTCTTAATTGTAACGGCAGAAATTGCTGGTGAACAAGACAAAATTGTTATATTTAAAGGCTTTTCTAGTTCTTTGACGCGCTCAACTGCATTCGATGCGGATGTGCCTGTATTGCCAGATGAGGCAAACATTGAGAGTATCGACCGACTAGCGAGTCCTTACAATGCCCAAGCGCCTCGTTATATTGAACAAGGACTGTCTTGGGAAGCTATGCAAGTCCTCTTGTCAGAGATGGGAGTGTGAAGGCTTTAGAGGGAGAATTTCTCTACTGCCATCGAAGCGTCAATTTCACAGTAAGCGATCGCGCCAAACACGACTACACAGCAGCGATCAGGTAAATAAAGTTTCATTTAAGTGATCGCACCAAAGTGCTACAATAGTTTTATTTTATACATTATAATACAAGCGTGATAGTGACATAACCCTTGCTATCATTGGCTCTAATTTCTGCTTATGTGATCACGCTGCTTATCATCAAAAGAAAAACTGCTTGTATCCAATTGACAAAATTATGTTAATTTATTATGAATAATCATACTAAATTCCAATCAAGTAATATTTTTTCTTTGTAGCCAATATACGTTAAATTTCTTTTCTTAATACCATTTGCCAATTTATCACCAAGACAAACGAAAAGCAGAACGCGTTTGTTCCAGATTTTCTTACCTTAAAAGCCGATTTTTCCGCAAAAACCTCCCAGTTTAGACCATAGAGCCACAATTTCTCCTTACATCTACCAGTTTTGCCATCATGAATACAGCGGTGATACATACAGAACAAGCGCCTCAAAAAGCTAAGTCTTATGGGCGGCTTGATCGGCAAATTATTTTAATTCTCGATTTCGGCTCTCAGTATTCTGAATTGATCGCCCGTCGCATCCGCGAGACACAAGTATACTCGGAAGTTGTTTCTTATCGCACCACAGCAGAACAGTTGCGCGAACTCGATCCCAAGGGAATAATCCTTTCCGGTGGACCAAGTTCAGTGTATGACAACTACGCTCCCCATTGTGACCCAGAAATTTGGAATTTAGGAATTCCCATTTTGGGTGTGTGCTATGGAATGCAATTGATGGTAAACCAGCTTGGTGGCGAAGTCTTAAAAGCTGACCGGGGTGAGTACGGCAAATCATCCTTATACATAGATGATCCCACAGATTTACTGACGAATGTCGAAGATGGCACAACTATGTGGATGAGCCACGGAGACTCAGTAACGAAAATGCCACCGGGATTTGATTTGCTGGCACACACCGAAAATACACCCCGTGCAGCCATTGCCGACCACACGAAAAAACTTTACGGAGTTCAGTTTCATCCAGAGGTGGTGCATTCCCAAGGGGGATTAGCATTAATACGTAATTTTGTATACCACATATGTGAGTGTGAACCGACTTGGACAACCGCCGCTTTTGTGGAAGAAGCAATTCGCGAAATTCGCGCCAAAGTAGGTGAAAAGCGAGTGCTGTTAGCGCTTTCTGGAGGCGTGGATTCTTCGACGCTGGCATTTTTGATGCATAAAGCGATCGGCGATCAGCTGACTTGCGTGTTTATTGACCAAGGCTTTATGCGGAAGTTAGAGCCTGAGCGATTGCTGAAATTATTTAAAGAGCAGTTTCACATTCCGGTAGAGTACGTAAATGCACGCGATCGCTTCCTCAACGCTCTTAATGGCGTCACTGATCCCGAAGAAAAACGCCGTCGCATCGGACACGAATTTATTCGCGAATTTGAAGAAACATCCAGACGCCTGGGTCATTTTGACTATCTAGCTCAAGGTACACTTTATCCAGATGTCATCGAATCCGCTGATACCAACGTCGATCCACAAACAGGTGAACGGGTAGCAGTAAAAATTAAGAGCCATCACAACGTCGGCGGTTTACCTAAAGATTTGCGATTCAAACTCGTAGAACCACTGCGGAAACTATTTAAAGATGAAGTCCGCAAAGTTGGGCGTTCTATTGGCTTACCAGAAGAAATTGTCCAACGTCATCCTTTCCCCGGTCCTGGTTTGGCGATTCGCATCATTGGTGAAGTCACCGCTGAACGTTTAAATATTTTGCGCGACGCTGATTTGATTGTGCGCCAAGAAATTAACCAACGCGGCTTGTATCATGATTATTGGCAAACATTTGCCGTATTGCTACCAATCAAGAGTGTCGGGGTAATGGGCGATCAGCGTACTTATGCTTACCCGATTGTCTTGCGGATTGTACAAAGTGAAGATGGTATGACAGCTGATTGGGCGCGTGTACCTTACGATGTGTTGGAAGCGATTTCTAACCGAATTGTAAATGAGGTAAAAGGCGTTAATCGCGTGGTTTATGACATCACATCAAAGCCACCTGGAACCATCGAGTGGGAATAGTAAAGAATTCAGGACGCAGAATTGTCGCATGTTTGGGCAAATTTGGGTTCTTCCCACCTTGGTAAAGTAGAAGTTATGACTTAAAAAAAGGGCGTTGCATATTTCTGGGATGATGAATGCAATATAGGTGAAAAATTCAACAAATTGTAGAGACGTTTCGGCGAAACGTCTCTACAATTCATCCCACGGTTATGCAATGCAAAAAAAAGGTTTTGATGAGTGCGTATTTTCTTCTCCTGACTTCTGCCTCCTGACTCTGGACTCCTTCTTAGTAAATTTTTATTTCAATTTGCGCTCAAAAGCTAATTTGCTCAGATTTGTAAGTCGGTGGTTCGACGTGAATTAAAATCCTGACTGGGCTGAAACGTTGTTCTAAACGCCTTTCTACTTCTTCGGTGATGTGGTGTGCGGTTTCAACGTCTGGGGAATCTACGATTAAATGCATTTCGATGAAGATTTGGCGACCGAGAACACCGCGAGAGGCGATATCGTGACAGTTAAGGACACCAGGGACAGAAAGCGCGACATCATAAATTCCTTCGGGTGCGATCGCCATTTCATCCACCAGCCAAGGTAAATTATCTTTTAAAACTGACCAGCCACTCCAAAATACCAATAAAGCGACGGGAAAGGCTAAAACCAAATCTAGCCATTGATAACCCAACCAAACGCCAATTAAACCACCTATCACACTAATTGTTACCCAAACATACGATGAGTGATGTTTGGCATCGGCAATCAAAATTGGGCTGCCTACCCGTTTACCCACACGGCGTTCATAAAATGCCACGAAAATATTCACGCCCAGTACAAGCAGTAATAAGCACAATTCAGGTGGTGATATTTTTACTAGGTTTCTACCTTTAAGAATTCCTTCGACTGCACCTTGGAGAATTTCAAAGCAGGCTATTCCGAGAAAAGCGGAAATTCCCAAAGCGCCCACAGCTTCAAATTTTAGATGTCCATAGGGATGCTCGCGATCGGGTTTTGGAGAAGAAAACCTACTGGCAATCAATCCTAAAATGTTGTTGGCGCTATCGGTAACGCTATGTAAAGCATCAGCTTGCAAACTGAGAGAACCTGTCAACGTTCCGACTACGGCTTTTAATATCATTACAAACAAGTTTAGTAGCAGGGTGATAATTAACACCCTTCGCACCGTGGCACGATTATCGTATGTCATAGAGTTTTTTACAATTATGTTCGATGACCTCTAATGTAAAACTTAAAACACGCATTTAATGTATCAAACTCTTACGCAGTAAGGATTGTATATCTCTATAAACTCAACTTATTGCGCCCGTTTATTGACATAATTTTTAACTAAAATTAGCTAAAAGCCTGATAAACGTTGCTATTTACTTTACTCAGGCAAGTGTTTCTTTTTGTCATTAACAGCAAGAATATTTAATGAAAAATCATTCTTTAGTGGTATTGTTGACATTTAGTAAGTTCACACGATAAACGTCAAAATTAACTTGGTATACAGAGTTTTCTCTAAACCATAAGAACCAAGAGCAAAACCATTAAGAAAAAAGCAGATGGCGCTTGTGACCCATCGCGTTTAAAAATATTATTTGTAGCAAGCTCATAAATAGCTCATGTCCCCAAACAACCTTACACTGAACCTAGTTGAAGGTTCTGTCTCTTTTACTTTTTCACCCCAAGCAGCACAGGAACTAAAAGTAGCGATAGATGAATTGATGCAAAGCCTCAAAGCTGTTTCTACTAAAAACACTTCTGGCTCAGGTAAAGCTACTCCCCAGCGTCCGATGGAATATCGTTACACGGGAGAGGTATTTTTAGAAATTTTTTGTAATCCCAATATTTGGCCTACACCCTTCGCTGCTAAAGTCTTGTTAACTATCCGTGATACGAGTATCCGCATAACGACAGAAGCGGAACTGACTCGCCTCATTGAAGATGTCAATCAGTATTTGGAGCAAGTGGGTTGAGGAGGAATGGGGAATGGTTAGTGGTTGGTGGCTAGATAACAAATCAACAACTCTCCAACCAACAACTCTCAATTTATAGATAAGAAATGAAAAATCACCGGAGCAGTTGCACATCAGAAGCTGCCCCGGTAATTTAATTAACAAATTATTTTCTAAGTATTATACCGATTGCGTTGTAATTGCCCAACTTAGCACTCAAGCAAGGTTATCCCCGCCTTTTTGAGCGCGAGGAGGCATTTTCTCTTCAAAAATGCCTTGTCAACATCCGGAGCGTTGAGCAGCCTGTCATAGCCCCTAAACGCTCCTTCAAGACGCTTGCCAAGTCTTTTTCCCTGATGATTAAGAAGTTTCTACAAGCGATACATTTTCGGGTTGTACAAGCGATGCTTTCCCTTCTGCTGCCGGAAGCGCTGTGCGAACGGCACGCTGTGCGAACGGCAAGCTCCGCCTACCCCTACTAGACTAGTTGTATAAATTACACTAAGCGAGTTTCTGTAATGATGGAATTGAGCTTCTGGATCGGGAAAGACCGATTATCAGCAGAGAATACTTTTGACTATTAAGCCTTAAATCTTCTGTTGTCACATCCGCATATCCAAAATACACTTTCATTTCAAAAACTGAGGACTATAGCAAAAATCGATTAATCGTTTTCCCATTTTTCACGACCAATCAAATCGCCGATGCGATCGCGCAGCAAAAAATCACATTTTTCTAATTCGCATTCCACGCAAACCCACTCTCTGGCGGGAATGTATTGGCAGAGTGTGTATATTGGCTGTTGTCGGCTGACCATTCCCTTTTGCACCAGTCGCCGTGCTTCGTCTTGGATGACATCCAGAGAGTAGTAATTAATAGAAGGCACCGTATTGATACTCATGGTTTTAACTCACAAAGTTACACTTAATTAGTATTCCTAACTTTCTTAGGAACGAAGATCACAAGGATTAATCTTGTGGCTTGGCTTTTGTATTTTGGTATACGGAACTATTTTCATTTTGACGCTACATATCCTCAAATTATCTAAAGAAATGTTAAGAAAGTCAAGTATTCATGACATATACTTTGAATGCGTCTCAAAAAATAGTACCCAGGTAATTATAGTAACCTCTTTATCAGAAGTGCAAATTCTTTTGAAAAGGTTTAAAAGCTTTATGGTTAATGCTTTCATCTCTCATGTGCTATAAGTTATTCGTTCATTCGCAAGTTATTTAAATACCAAATGCTCTACCTAAATGACTGCCTGAGACTGGTGAAATCATTTTCTGGTAAAACAGATCACAAATACTTAGCAGGTGCAAGCGTATAAAGTGTTGCAAAGCATAAAGCTAAAGTACACTACAAAAGCTTTTGGATAATTAATTGTTAATAATTTATTAAATAAATATACATATGGTTTTTTCAGTCTTACTAAACTGAAAAAACCATTGTTGTTGGTAAACAACTGTAAAAGTGTTGGATGACTTGCTTTTAAGTTAACACTGGTTTGGGTGCGGCGATCATCTAGCGTGCCCTGTTTCCTCTGTTCCTCTGGAACAGGGGAGGGGTTGATCAGAGGTAACCCCTCGGCAAAACACAGGCGATCGCTATTTTGAGTTATATATTGCATTTGGTTATATTGCATTTGAATAAGCAGAGTAGTTGCTTGGGTGTGATAAGTGAAAAATCTAATTTATGACAATTAGATTGTTTAAATGAATAGTGTAGGATATGTAAACTTTTATTACATCGATAAGTTTTATCGGTAAAAAAGGTACTGAATCATTAACTATTTGATTTTGTTGCAAAACCTTAACAAAAATATCTAGTTAAGTTGTTTGCATTCCTATGATGCTTTCACCAGCTTTCGAGCACAAGCGATGCTATAAAGTAGTCACTGATACATAAATAAGATATATGTGGCTACCATATCCCGAAAGCAGGCATAGTCATATTTAAGCAAATGCAAGGCGATCGCATCTGTAAAGTGTTTGGCTGATTTCCTGGATGTAATTGTTCTTCAAATCACATTGTTATTTCAGTTACGTAAATATTCCACAAGCTTCCCGCCACAACATTTATTTAAAACCCCTCAGCTTAGTTGAGTATTGATTACCCAATTAAGCTGAGGGGATATTAGCTTATGCATACTTACGCCAATTTATCAACATAATGGCGGGTGATGATGTCAATCGGGAAAATCATCATCTTCATCTGTGCTGTCGTCTGATGCCTGATTTTCCGGGGGACGGTTATTCTGTAATTGGTTCAATAGCGACAGCACCTTATTACCGCGTTCAATTGAGTGGTCTTCGACAAAAACCACCTCTGGGGTGCGACGCAGACGCACCCGCGCACCAAGTTCGCTGCGAACGTAACCGGTTGCCGATTTTAAACCTGCCATTGTTTCTACTTTGGCTTCGTCAGTACCATAAATGCTGACGTAAATTTTGGCGTGTTGCAAATCGCCAGAAACATCAACATCGGTAACACTTACCATTCCTGCTCCTACACGGTCATCCTTAATGCCACTGAGCAGCATTTGGCTAACTTCCCGTTTAATCAATTCAGCAACGCGGGAAACACGGCGATTTGTAGCCATAAATATCATGCCTCCTCACAGAGGTTCAACTAAACAAATAGATACGAGTTAAAGACGGCAGCTCGCGCCACGCTTGACGCTAGAAGCAACTGTATGCTCATGGTCTAAACTGTACTCAAGCCAAGCATTGCGCGTAGGGTAAGAGTAACGAAAACCAAACTACCGATAATTAAGCCGAAAACAGCGATCGAAGTCACTGGGTTTTTAAACAACGGCCCTAATGGCGCAAACGTGTTCAGCAATACGCCTAAGAGGGTAGTAATAAAGTAGCGGAAGTAACGTAATATGTTCTCCCAAAATCCGTCAAACATTTCAATTTATACTGCCTTGTTATAGACTATAGGTTTGTTTTGATGCGCTTGATCAATCTTAATTGTAATCTATGAGGTTGGAAATTTACTCAGTTAATATAAAATATACTTCGTCAGTTATATTAGTTATATTTAGTCTTAATCGCGGCTATTTTAATTAAATGTTAAGTCAATCCAAATCAACTTTACCGCGTCCCTTTTTGAAATGGGCTGGTGGCAAAAGTAACTTGATTCAGCAATATCTTACTTATTTACCATCCACAAATAATTACAAAAATTACTATGAGCCATTCTTAGGGGGTGGTGCAGTTTTTTTTCATATCCTACCTTCAAATGCAATTTTAACTGATATTAATGCAGAGTTAATTACTACTTATCGTTGTGTTAGGGATAATGTTGAAGAATTAATTTCTCTGCTAAAAGAGCATGAAAATAAACATAGTAGAGATTATTACTATAATGTACGAGCTAATCCAGGAAAAAGCGATTTAGAAAACGCGGCTCGTCTAATTTATCTTAATAAAACTTGTTTTAACGGTCTTTATCGAGTAAATTCACAAAATAAATTCAATGTGCCTTTAGGCAAATACAAAAATCCTAATATTTGTCCTCAAGATTTACTATTTGCAGCTTCCGAAGCACTTTCTAGGGCTGAAATTAAACACGCAGATTTCACGGAAGTACTCAATCATGCAACTAGTAGTGAAGATTTTGTTTATTTTGATCCGCCATACTATCCTATAAGTAAAACTAGCTACTTTACATCTTACACGAGTTATTCTTTTGAAGAAAATCAGCAAATTCAACTAAGAGATATATTTGTTAAATTATCTGAACGTGGTGTAAAGCTTATGCTGTCTAATTCAGATTGCGAGTTTATTCGCAACCTTTATAGTGGGTTTAATATTTACACTATCTCAGCAGCAAGGGCAATTAATTCTAATGCCAAAAAAAGGGGGAAAATTAACGAGATATTAGTAACTTCATATTAAAGGTTATTGTTAGACCAGACAATAAATGAACTTAGGCTATGAACTGCTAGCAAATTTTGATTCTCACCAACTTGCTTGATTAACCAAGAGATAGCTTGTGGTTTCATTCCTCCTCCATCAATTAATACTAGTGCTTGTGCCGGATAGCAATTTTGAATATTTAAGTTTAGATAAGGGAGTTTTTCATCGACTGAACCACCAGTTTGCTGCCATTTGCACTCAATAATCAAGCCAGAAGAAATTGATGCAGCACCAATAATAAAAAAGTCTACATATATTTCACTACCATAAATTCCTGGTCCAATGTGAACCTGCTTTGCATATCGTTTTGGTATGCTGTTTGAGCTTAAAAGATATCCGAGGCGTTGTTTTTTTGGTAGCTCATAACCGACTTGGATATATCTATGCCCCAGTAAAGTACCTTCTACAGCTTTTTCCAAGACATTGCCAGAAGTAACTGCTCTTCCACCTTGAGTCATGTTGATCCTGATAATTTTTACTTGATGTTTATAAATTTAGATTCCACGGAAGCAGCAGCAAATTATGAGTTAATTAATATTAATTTTTGATTGGGGATGATAAAGACGGATTTTCTAAATAGAAAGTAAAAATAAGATGGTATTTTTGTACTAAATAAAGACAACTGTCTTGGGAATTTAACTTAATTGTTTGGCTTGATGAGACTATGGATTTCAAACTATTTTAAGGTTTGATATCATTTTACATTTGACAAATCTAACAAATCGCCCAATACCTAAATTCCCCCTTTGTGGGGGGGAAGATAAGCAAGATTAATTTGGTTAAAGGTTAGATAAAACATCTAGAATAAAAATTTGCAGAATTAGGATAAAGCCTAGAAAAATTTGCTGATATTACTTAATATCACCTTAGGTACTATAGCTTTAGCCAGCCTGGGCTTCAGAGTTATTGTTACGAATAGCCCATGCAAGTTCTAGAAGTTGAGTCCAGCGCTTTTGCAGTTGTTTCGGAGTGCATTTAATTGCCTTAGCGATCGCCTGATCGCTATGTTTTGCGCTTTTCAACTCCAAGATTTGCTGTTGCTGCGGTGAAAGTTGGCTCAAAAAGATTTCCCACTGCTGCGAAGATAGCCCCAGCTTGTGATCCAAACCTGCACCCAACCATTGATGTACTAATTGCCAATGGTGTTGTTTGGAGAACTTTTCCACATGGTATTTAAAACGCTGTTGCAGATAGTCGCGCTGACGACTCGTTAAACCGAGAATAGAGTCAATCTCCGGTGCTGAAAGGTCTTGGAGTTTTAAGGTGAGATAATCAACACAGTCAGACTGACCTTGAGATTCGAGATATTTTGTCAATTCAGCGATAACGCGATCGCGCTCGGACTCTTCAGCGGGATCGAAACTAGCTTGAGCAAGCATTTGCGATCGGACTTGTTGCACTGCCGAGTTACGCTGATAAGATTCTCCTTCTTCACCCTTAGCAGACTCCACAGCCATTTCAATATCAACTGTAGTTTCCTGCGGCTGACGACGGGCAAAACCTTGAGCACGCAGTATAATCAATTGCTGATTAGCACCACCTGGTAAATTAATTCGGCGCTTGGCATACTGCTCTGTAAACGCCATGTATTCTGCTAACTCCAACTGAGTGCGGGGAGTGTAATTTTCCGGTAGTTCGTTTTCGCGCCGAAAAGCTTTGATCGCTTCGATGTAAAATGCTTGTAAAAAATCTTCAATCAGGTTGTAACGAGCCTCAAATTTTAACTCGCCGCCGGCAGTTGCAATGTGACGGTAAACAATAGCACCCAAATGGCTATGTAATTCCACACGCCCTTGTTTAGAACCCAATTGATAGTAACGCAAGCATTTTTGCAGCCGATGCCTTGCTAATGTTAGTTGCCAAGACTTAACTTCCCCAGAACTTTGGATGCGATAACTCTTATCGCAAATGCGCTCTACTTCTTTGGCGATGCGTTTGACTACAGATTCTACGCTCGCAGGCGTAGCTTTCACAGGCGCTTGCATTTCCTTACATAGCAGCTTTATCAAAACATCGGCGTTGCTTGTTGATAATTCTTCGCTCGTAACGTGGCTGTCTAAAGATGGCTGAGAAATTGGTAGATTGGCGAGGTTAACTTTCATGACTTTTCCTAGGAGGGGTATAGCACCGTAACTTCAAGCAGACACAGCATCCGAAGCAAGCGCTTCATAATTCGCCGCAAGCACTGCTCACAAATATAACTGTAAAGAATTTATAAAAGTTACGGTAATGTCGGTGTGTCGGTTTTTTCATCAGCAACCGGATAGCGACTGGCACAAGGGTATGTCCCATTACCTAAAATCGATTATAACCGTTGCTGTGCCGAGTTTTGCCGCCATCCCAATCATAGCCGCTCCCAGCCTGATCAGTATGACAATTTGGAAACTGGAGCATCTTTTTTGTCATTTTCCGAAATTACCGAGCCAGTATGTGAAGTAAACTTATTACACCCAAGCTACTGCTTCCTCCCAGCCTAAACCCCGCCTAGTAATCGTTGCTTCCTCTCCTGTCAAATCCAAAATAGTAGACACTTCATATGTGGGTTCCTCGCCAGTATCGACAATCACATCTACCAAATTGTCCAAACGATCAAATAAATCCACTCGCGACAGAATATCTTTTATGTCTACCTCAACTTCCTCATCTTCTTGATCTACCGGCAAATGTGCCGAAGTCGAAATAATCGGATTTTCTAAAGCCGCTAATAACGCCAAACACACTGGATGATTTGGTACGCGAATCCCCGTAGTTTTACGCTTGGGACTTTGCACCAGTCGCGGTACTAACTTGGTCGCAGGTAACAAAAATGTGTAAGGTCCAGGAATCAAGCGCTTCATAATCCGATAAGCTGTGTCACTCACTAAAGCATAAGTTGCCACATTTGAAAGGGAAGGACACAAGAACGTCAGTGGTTTATCATTTGCTAGCTCTTTAATTTGCCGCACTCGTTCCACCGCCGACTTAGAATTTAAGTCACAACCGATCGCGTAAACTGTATCGGTAGGGTAAAGCATCACTGCTCCACTAGCAAGTGCCTCCTTTATTTCTTGTATTCGACGGCTTTGGGGATTATCAGGATGGACAGAGAAAATTGTTGCCATAGGGGGGAGTGGGGGAGTGGGGGAGTGGGGGAGTGGGAGACAGGGAGACAGGGAGACAGTTGCGTGCGGAGGTTCCCTCTGCTCTCGCAACAGCCGCGTCGGGTTTCCCGCGTTGTTCGCGTTCGCCCTACAGCCCTTTGGGCATCCTACGGCAGGCGTTGCCGCAGGCTAGCGTCTCCGCATCTGAGAAGCATCTGGCGTGGATAACTCTTGACTAATGACTAATAATTAAATTATGAGGAAAAAATATGAGTAAATTCGCTTATATTCAATGTCCGACGGGTATTTCTGGTGATATGTGTCTGGGAGCCTTGGTAAGTCTGGGTGTTCCCCAAGAATATTTAATTGAAAAACTGAATAAGTTGGGAATTGAGCATGAGTATAAGTTAAGAACAGAACTTGTTCATCGCAACGGTCAGGAAGCGACTAAAGTTCATGTAGATTTAACTGACCATCATCATCACGAGGATGAACACCATCATCATGGACGGCATCTGCCAGAAATTGAGCAGATGATTCTCAAAGCAAAGTTACCATCACGAGCAGAAGCTTGGAGTTTGGCGGTATTCCGACAGTTAGCAGTGGCAGAAGGAGCGGTGCATGGTATTGCGCCAGAAAAAGTTCATTTTCATGAAGTGGGTGCGGTGGATGCGCTCGCTGATATTGTCGGTACTTGTCTGGGGTTGGATTGGTTAGGCATTGACAGCAACGATGAAGGAATGCCCTTACTATACTGCTCGGCGTTACCGACTGGTGGGGGAACGGTTCGCGCTGCACACGGTCTGATGGCTGTGCCAGTACCCGCTGTGTTGAAGTTATGGGAAATGCGGAGTTGTCCTGTTTATAGTAATGGCATTGATAAGGAATTGGTGACACCGACAGGAGCAGCGATCGCTACTACTTTAGCAACAGATTTTGGTGCGCCACCACCAATGACAATTAAACAAGTAGGATTGGGAGCGGGTTCTTTAAATTTACCGATTTCCAATATTTTACAACTTTGGCTCGGTGAAAGTACAATTTCTAGTGCCGATAATAGCTTGATAGAAACGATATCAATATTAGAAACTCAAATTGATGATTTAAATCCGCAGGCGATCGGTTATATTTTTGAAGCATTATTTGCCGTTGGTGCTGTGGATGTGTTTACTTCTGCGATCGGCATGAAGAAATCTCGTCCGGGAATTTTGCTAACTGTAATTTGCCATCCGGAAAATTTACTTAAGTGTGAAGCCATTTTATTTCGCGAAACTACTACTTTAGGAATTCGTCGCTCTACTCAACAACGCGCCATCTTACAACGGGAAATTCAACAAGTAGAAACTCAATATGGTGTAGTACGCGTAAAAGTTGCATGGATGGGGAAAGAAGTTATTGCCAACGTGAAGCCAGAATATGAAGATTGTGCAGAATTAGCGCGAAAATATAATATTCCCTGGCGGGAAATTCAGCAGATGGTATTACACAATTGGCATACAAAAAATAATGTTTATAAAACTTCTCAATAAAATACGTTCGTAATAGCAATTTATAAATTGCTGCCACGAACGTTTATAAACCTGTTGAGTAAAAGACCTTTATTTAATCAGCGTCTCTAACTGTTCTCTTCACAGCATCGCCTGCGTCTTGAGCTGTGCGTTGAACATTTGTGGTTGCATCATCACCCACACGTTGAGCACCTTTTGTCAAGTCATCGACAGCATTCTTAGTGTTGTCTTTGATGTTTTCAATTCCTCGCTGAACTCCCTTGGCGAAATTGTCAGCAGAATTGGCAGTTTTATCTTTTGTACCCTCAGCATTTTGCTCAAGGTTCTTGCCTATTTGTTCTACGTTATCACCTTTCTTGTCTAAGATACGATTGGTGTTTTCGCCCACAGTACTTGTTTGGTCAATAACGTTTTGTTCAGCATTTTCCTTGAGAGCTTCAGCTTTAGCTTTCACTTCACTTTTTGCTCCTTGTGTTCTGGGGTCAGTATCGCTGAAGTTATTCATTCCACCTTCGTAGCGATTAAGGACTTTATCACCTTTGGGAACAGATAGCTCAGAATTAGGTCCTGCTTTTGGTTCTCCTGCTGTTACCGAACCACAAGCTTGTGTAACAATTAATAACATTCCTACACAAAAAACTGTCAATATTTTGATTGGGCGAATATTTTTTACCCAAGCAATTACTTTGCTCATGTTGTTACTCCTTGTGTTTGTGTGAATCAGTTAAACCTTAACCAAGATAACCGAAATATTTTAAGTTTGAGATTTTCAACTTTTGTACAATCTCAAACTTAAAACCAAAATCTATTTGCCAACGGCTGGATTTTTTTGCAATTCAGGTCTTGCATTGGCTTCATCTGCCTTTTCTTTCAAAAAGCCTGAAGCTTCTTTAACTTGTTCTTGAACAGTGCTAAGTCGGTCTTGAAAGCGATCGCCTAAATCTGGTTCGCGTTGAATCAAACCACCTTGTTTAGCACGAAAGTCTTTTTCAGTGATGATTGGTAATTCACCTTCTTTGTAAGCTCTACCTTGTGGTGTTTCCGCACCTGGGTAAAGTATCTTTGATTCATCATTTTGGGCAATCAATAGTTGTCCGCTTGGCTGTATACTAGCTTGATCGCCCTTATTAACTTTGGTGTTAGTAACTTTAGGATCTGTGGACAAGTTGTAGTTTGTGTAGTTGTCCCCACCATTTTTATAAGGATTGTTTGCCCCACCAGCTTGCACAGCCGGATTTTCGGGATTTGCACCTTGAGCATTTGCCCCACTACAAGCAGTGCTAACTATCAATAATAAACCTGCAAAAAAAACTATTACAATCTGGCGCAGTTGCAATTTTTTCCAAAAAGCTATCAAACCGTTCACGAAGTCCTCCTTTCAACTTGAAACAAACCAATTTTTTTCGGTCAACAGATTTGTTTCCCTTTAAGTTGATGAATATTTAATCAACGCTTGTCAAGCTTAGAGGAAAAAAAGCAACCTTTGCCTCTAGCGAAGGTCACATTTTTACTACCATATTCATGCCAATCTTATCTAACTTAAGAGAGATATAAGCTACTATAATTAGTTTTGGATTCGTTTGTACTAATTTACTTTTATTTTCTCTTGTATGGATATTTAGTTATCAATTAATGCTTACTTATGTCAGCCTTGATATTGAAGCTAATTACTCTATGGAAAACTTTCGATATTGCTTGACATTAGTAGACATAAAATTTGTCGTTGTTCAGTTTTTCAACAACTCAAATGCAACACTGATTTTTTAATTTTGGGAAAAATTTAATGATGATGAGGATATAAAAATTCGTTAAGAGAGCTACACAAATATATATATCATCTTCACATTTTCATCAAACCTGGGTATATATGGCTAATTTACCATAATATTTTAAGTGTTCAACCAGAGAAAACTTTATCGGTTAAATTACCAAAATGATGAAGCAATTTTTACGTTGGCTAATTTTGGGGGGAACGCTATTTTTTTTAGGTAAAGCTTTTAAGGATCACTGGGTTGAGGTGACAGCCATGCGCATTGATGCAGTTGGATGGGCAATTATAGCGATCGCCACAGGGGTAACTTTGCTTGCACACACTTGGGCAGGCTGGGTATGGACTTGGGTTCTGCAAGACTTAAATCAACCTGTAGAATCTGTGCATTTTATTCAAGTTTACCTCAAAACAAACATCGCCAAGTATTTGCCAGGTAATATCTGGCATCACTACGGGCGAATTGTCGCCGCCAAAAATGCCAATGTTTCACCAAGCGCAGCCACCTTGAGCGTATTGCTAGAACCGTTACTCTTGGCAGCTGCTGCTTTAATTATCATTGTCTCATTTGGCGGCACATTTGCAGCAGGCAATGTTAACTTGTTCGCGCAAATAGCCCAACTGGTGGCTTTGCTGGGAGTGCTTTGTGTGGTTCATCCCCGGTTTTTGAATCCAGCTATTAGCTTTTTGCAACGTTTGAAGGGGAGAATGTCTAATACTACTACCGAGTCAAACCCTAAGGTGAGTATTGCACGCTATCCCCTACGACCTTTGTTAGGAGAACTCGGCTTTTTGGCACTGCGAAGCCTTGGGTTTATATTAACTATGTTTGCTTTAGGTCCGTTGAATTTAAGTCAAATTCCTTTGTTGATTGGTGCTTTTAGTTTCGCTTGGTTAGTGGGGTTTGTTGTTCCTGGTGCTCCGGGGGGTTTGGGTGTCTTTGAAGCCACAGCGATCGCTTTATTACAAAATCGCTTTCCGGCTGCTATAGTCATTAGTGCGATCGCTCTTTATCGTCTGATTAGCATTGTCGCTGAAACTAGTGGTGCAGCATTAGCTTGGCTCGATGAACGCTTTACTCAGTCCTGAGTGCTGAGGAATCAAGAGTCAAAATCGCACTACCCCCCTGTCCCCTTCTCTTCACTCATTGCTATACATCTACTTTTAACTGAGAAAACACACGATAACCATTTAAACTAAACTTTGGCTCAGAGGTTTGCTCATCTTGTTTCATCTTAATCAAGTTATATTCAACGTTTTCTGCATAAATTGCAAAAGTGATATTAAAAATTTATATAAAATTAATAACCCAATTGAGCAACTAAAAAATATGTTGTTTAGGGATTAGTCCCATGACATTTGCTTTGTTCTTATTGATTTATTCTGTATTTCTATTTACCGAAAATTTGGGTAAAAGCCCCGCCGTTCTAGGGCGGCTTTTTATTTGCCTTGAGATATTTTTAGAAACAAATTAGCCTTTCTTAAAAAGGTGTATGATAAACAAAGGAGGTGATGCAAGTGTTTAGTCTGACGTACGAATTCAAACTCAAACCAACGTTGGAGCAGACAGCCATTTTCACAGATTGGCTTGAACAATGCCGTCGTGTTTATAACTATGCTTTGGGTGAACGAAAGGATTGGTTTAGATCCCGTAGTTGTCAGATTAACGCTTGCTCACTTACGGCTGAATACATTATTCCAGCAGAAACTAAACGCCCAACCTATGCCAGTCAATGCAAAGCATTAACGGCATATCGAAAAACTAGCCCAAACTTGCTCTTAGTACAGTCTCAGGTTTTGCAACAAACATTGAGACGACTTGAGCAAGCCTTTGTCAGTATGTGGGAGCAGAGTCATGGGTTTCCTCGGTTTAAAAAAGTAGGGACCATGCGCTCATTCGTATTTCCACAGATGAACAATGATGCGGTTGTTGGCAGCAGAATTAAACTGCCAATGATTGGGTGGGTTAAGTTCCGTAAATCTCGCGAAATTCCTGAAACGGCTAATTTCAAGCAAGTGCGGATAGTCCGTCGTGAAGCGCGGTTGGTACGCCATGCTGACGTTGCAGTGGAATGTTGAAGTCCCGCAACTTCTTCCGCATGGTGATGGAATTGGGATTGATGTTGGTATAAGCCATTTTATTGCGGTTTCTAACGGGAAACTATTCCCTAATCCACGACCTTTGAGAAAACTCGAACGCAAGCTGAAATTGCTGCAACGGAGTGTATCAAGGAAGGTTAAAGGGTCAAGTAACCGTAGAAAAGCGCAATTTAAAGTTGCTAAATTGCATGAGCGAATTGCCAACGTAAGGAAGGATTATCACTGGCTCTTAGCCCACAATCTTTGTGATTGGGCTGGCATGATTTTTGTAGAAGATTTGAATTTGAAAGGGTTAGCACGCGGCTTTTTAGGCAAGCACTGCCTGGATGCTGGGTGGGGTCAATTCTTCCAAATATTAGAGCAGTGTTGTCACAAGCGCGGTGCGTTCTTCCTAAAAGTTGATAGCAAAAAGACAAGTCAAATTTGCCCCAATTGTCTCACAGAGACTGGGAAAAAAGAACTGTCTGAACGTATTCATTCGTGCGAACATTGCGGCTATACCAGCGACAGAGATGTCGCAGCCGCTCAAGTAGTTCTCAATAGAGGGCTTGCAGCCGTGGGGCACACGGTCAAGATGCTTTCCGAGGGTAAAGCGGCTGCGCTCCCCGTGACGAAAGAATCCCTGTCCTTATAGGGCAGGGAGTGTCAATCTTCAGGTGTCTGTGCTGGATTTTTTGACTCAAGAGACTCTTAAGGAGAATTCTAGTCAATTTCCTGCTATGCCTCAAAAGCAAGTGAGAGATAGCAGTACAAAAAAGCTTGAAGTAAAGTTTGATAGCGATCGCACTCAACAGTTACTTGAAAATGTGCTTCAAGCGAATGAACAACCGCTACCTATGACAGCAGTAGCGAAACGCCTTGGGTATCCTAAGCGAATTCTTTACAGGCATTTCCCAGAGCTATGCCGAGCGATTTCAGCCGAGTACGTTAAGTATATGAAAGAATCTCGCATCAAACGAATCGAACACTGTTGCGAGGAGGTAAAACAAGCTGTTAGGCAAGTTCACGCCGAAGGTATTTATCCTAGTGAGGCAGCTATTTCAAAGCTATTGGCTAAACCAGGATGTTTTCGCGACAAAAAAGTTCGCGCTGCCCTTAAAGCAGCGCGAAGAGAAATTTGTTTGGAACCATAACCTTGCCACCTATATTATTGCAAGCATAAGCTTGCCGTTGCGGCAAAGTTATGGGTAAAGTCACAAACAAGCCTATTGTCGTTTTTAGTTTTTTTAGTGGGGGTGGAGGGACTTGAACCCACACGACCTTTTACGGTCAACGGATTTTCATTCTCCCGCAGCTTTCGCTACTGCCTAATCGGTTTTACCTTCAGGCTTTGAGAATTGGACTCTCCCTTTACCCTCGACTTTACGTTAGGGTAGCTCCCGTCGGGTCTCTGCACCTTCCGAAAAGTTAGGAGTTAAAAGTTATGAGTTAAGAGTTAAAAGTTAACTCATGACTCAGCACTCAGCACTCAGCACTCTTATCGGCTTGGCTCAGGATTGCCATGTCTGTTGCCAGATTTAGGTTTCCCTGAGTTTGAGAGCGTTCACTTGAGGGATTTCTCCTTCAAGGCTCAGTTAGCTAAGTCCGTAGCGTCTACCATTCCGCCACACCCCCATTAGCTATTTGGGATTTGCTTATTTTATTAAGGCAGCAAATACCTCCTCATCTATTCCACCATCAATTGCGCCTTTTGTCCAACTTAATTAAAAATTTTTTTTTCTGGCTTAGGGTCATAGCGGTAAGTAGGATTTTCCGCCAAGATAGCCATAAATTTTCAAATCGTTATGGGCAAACACTTTCACGCTTATAGGGAGATTATACAGCTAGCTCGATTTTATGCCAAAGGTACGGAATTTAAATTACTTATAGTTGAATTAAAAAAACATTATACGTGTTTTTGATAAAAAAATAATATTTATTACATTTTAAAGCAATATGCAAATCAAAGAAATTGTTATAAATTCAATAATATTAAAACATGTGGGAGATGCACTTACTAAGCACGTAAGTATTGATTAAATTTTTTTACACAGTCTTTAAAATCGGATTCGGCAATCTTTAGAACTACAAAAAATTTTGTCGGCGACGGTTGCCGAACTACGTTCGTTTCTTGATAGCGATCGCGTAAAAATTTACGGGTCGTGATGCGTAAAGCTCCCTGATGAATCAGGGGGATATAAGCGAATAGATGAATTTATTCATCCTTAAAAAATGACCGAAATTAATGGGATACAAGCCCCCTCCTTGTAGGACGGCTTTTTGTTGCAGTTAATCCGGCTTATACTTCGCAAAACTGCTCTAACTGTGGCACTCAAGTCAAGAAGTCTTTATCTATCAAAGCATAGCGGGAGCGTGAGAACCCCTGCCTTTCAATCCGGGGATGAAACGCGACACTCCGGGTTTTAACCCGGAGTATCTCTTATTTTCCACGCTGGTTTTCAATATATTTTTTAACTA
>JAESFM010000106.1_pt1 | contig 37576 bp, 27 predicted proteins | sample 9266171 | NCBI WGS metagenome assembly JAESFM01 (sample SAMN14505069, study PRJNA617099) | algae metagenome | isolation source: Hassallia sp. WJT32-NPBG1 and co-occurring heterotrophs from well developed... | place: USA: Mojave Desert, Joshua Tree National Park, California | collected 2006-06-22 | reverse complement strand
GCTAAGTTTATCATTCCTCTATGTCCATTAGCTTTTGTCCATTTTCCAAAAAACGGTATCATAAGCTACTATTTTTTAGTGATGGCTACGCCCGCCGAAGGCATCGCAGAACTTTTCGGTCTACTGAATGTCAGTAAATAACAAAGCTTTTTAGAAGTCTTGCCAAATGGACATTCCAGAAAAACGCCAGGACATTAAGAAAGCACGTTTTCATGAATATTTCAGCCGATACCATTGGTGGCCTTGAAGCGATCGCTATTAAAGGAGTGCTGTTTACCTCTTTGTTCACGAGGGCTGAAACCCTTATTTTTACGTTAGTTCCTGAAAGTTTGTAATAAAGCTGAAAGTAGAACAATAATTGTTAGTTTTTTCACCAGATAAGTTATTGTTTATCACTCTTAAATCTTTTAAACTTCGAGAAGATAATGACAATGTCAGTAAATAACAAAGCTTTTTAGAAGTCTTGCCAAATGGACATTCCAGAAAAACGCCAGGACATTAAGAAAGCACGTTTTCATGAATATTTCAGCCGATACCATTGGTGGCCTTGAAGCGATCGCTATTAAAGGAGTGCTGTTTACCTCTTTGTTCACGAGGGCTGGAACTCTTATTTTTATGTTAGTTCCTGAAAGTTTGTGATGAAGCTGAATGTGCCTTACTTGCCCACGCCCAAGAATAAATTTATATTCTCCTATCCTTGATACCAAGTCAAAAAAGCGCGAAATAGCCTGAAAGTTTGCTGGTTCCTTAAGTCTTACTGAGTAATACTTTTAGCTTCAAAAATCTGTTATTTTTCAAAGATCATTTTCGCTTATCCTAATCATGGACATACGCATCAAAGCATCTGCTCCTGCTCCTGCTATTGCAGTTATTGGAATGGGGTGTTGGTATCCCAACGCACGAAATTTACGACAACTGTGGGAAAATATACTTGCTCGGCGGCAACAGTTTCGGCGAACACCAGATCAACGGTTGCCTCTTTCCGATTATTACGATCCAGATTCCACAGTACCAGACAAAACCTACGGAAGCCGTATGGCTGTCATTGATGGATTTGAGTTTGACTGGGTCAGTAAGCGAATTCCCAAAACAGTTGTAGAGACGGCAGATATTGCTCACTGGGTGGCCTTAGAAGTCGCAATACAGGCTTTAGAAGATTCTGGCTACACACGTACAAACATTCCCACTGAACGTACTGGTGTCTTAGTTGGAAACACGATGACAGGAGAGTTTTCGCGGTCCACCAACCTGCGACTGCGTTGGCCCTATGTCAGGCGTGCATTAATTGCAGCAGCAGAGGCAAAGAGCCTTCCACCACAACTTGTAACCTCCTTAGCAGAAACTATGGAGGAGTATTACAAGTCTGTGTTCTCACCGATTACCGAGGACACGCTTTCAGGTAACCTTTCCAACACGATTGCCGGCAGAATCTGCAATTTCTTCAACTTCCACGGTGGCGGTTACACGGTGGATGGTGCCTGCTCTTCTTCGCTAATTGCGGTGGCTAACGCTGCTACCGCTTTGACCAATGGTGATTTAGACCTTGCCTTTGCCGGTGGCGTAGATATCAGCCTGGACACTTTTGAACTGATTGGTTTTGCTAAGACTGGTGCCCTGACTAACCAACATATGACAGTTTACGACCGAAAGGCCAGTGGCTTCATACCGGGTGAAGGGTGCGGTTTTGTGGTTCTGAAGCGTTTAGAGGATGCTCGCGCCGACGGTAACTATGTCTATGCCGTGTTGAATGGATGGGGGATATCGTCTGATGGAAAAGGCGGGCTCACAGCGCCTAGCAGCGAAGGACAAGCTGGGGCATTGCGCCGTGCGTATGACCGAGCCGGTTATAGCCCGCATACCGTCGATTTCATTGAGGGGCATGGCACTGGTACATTTGTCGGCGATCGCGTGGAACTCGAAGGTATTGCCCTGGCAATGAATTCTTACGGTGAGGCAGCTCCTCGTTCCTGTGGTGTCACCTCCTTCAAATCCCTAGTCGGTCATACCAAAGCGGCGGCGGGTGTTGGGGCTCTAATTAAGGCAGTTATGGCGGTAAACCGCCGTATTCTGCCACCGTTGGCTGGCTGCAAGGAACCGAACGCAGTATTTGAGAGCTCCGCCCGCTGTCTTTACCCAATCCTTCAAGGAGAAGTTCGGAGCCAAAAGGAGAGCCTGCGTGTAGGAGTTACCGGTGCTGGATTCGGTGGCATTAATTGCCACGTGACCCTTGAATCTGGCGATGCTCCAGCGGTTCATCTTCAACCGTCTATTGAGGAGCGGTCCTTGCTGGTTTCCACTCAGGAGACGGAGATATTCGTACTCTCTGCCGCATCTGTTTCTGATTTGCTTAGGCGCACAGGGGCTGTGAGGAAGACGGCAGAAGGGTTGAGCGTAGGCGAACTAATTGATCTGGCAGCACACCTGACCCGCGAACTAGAACCGCAACTACCCATTCGGGCAACGGTAATCGCGGGTACGCCTGAGCAGCTGATTGAAAGTCTCAATCTTTTAGAAAAATTGTTGCGTGAAACGCCGCCTTCTGAAGGAGAGGTGGTCATCAGTCCACACAAAGAAGCCTGGCTTGGGAATGCCGTTCGACAGAACCGAGTAGGCTTTTTATTCCCCGGTCAGGGTTCCCAGCGATTGAATATGGCGCGCTCGTTTGTAGAACGCTATAGCTGGGCACAAGAACTGGTGGAACAGACTGATGCCTGGCTGCGCGACATCGGAGTGCAAGGGGTGCGAGAATTTATTTATGTTCCACTCGACCGCGCTGTCAATGAGGAGCAGGTTGCGGAATGGTCAAGAAAACTTGCACAAACTGAAGTGGCTCAACCAGCCATCTGCCTTAATTCGCTGCTTTGGATGCGCTACCTTGATCGCCTCGGCATCAAGCCTGTTGCAGTAGGCGGTCACAGCCTTGGGGAGCTTAGTGCTTTTCACGCCGCAGGTGCCTTTGACGAGAAGACTCTGCTGTGTCTAGCTGCGGTTCGAGGACAGGCCATGTCCGTGCCTGTGGACGGCAATAATGGCCCTGGCGCTATGGCAAGTCTGGCTTGTTCCCGGGAGACAGCCGAGGCACTATTGCAGCGAGTCAGTGGCTACGCCGTTCTGGCAAACATCAATAGTCCACAGCAGATGGTGATCTCTGGTAAGCAGACGAGTGTGGAGCAGGTCATGGATCTGGCTACAGCGGAAGGTATCCGAACAGTTCAGCTTCCGGTTTCCAATGGCTTTCATTCTCAACTGGTTTCGGCTGCGGCTGAACGCCTAGGCCAACACGAACTGATGCCAGATACGCTTGAGCAGATGGCCGTGCCGCTATTCTCAAGTGTGGACGGACGCCAGCCATTACTGGGGCTACCATTGCGGGAGTATTTTGCCAATCAAGTTCTCGCGCAAGTTGACTTTGTCTCTTTAGTGGAAACGCTGGTGCAGACCTGTGACGTGCTTATAGAGGTAGGTCCTGGAAAAGTCCTCTCCGGTCTAGTCAATGACATCGTTGGTCCAAACGGACCACGTTGTTTCCCTGTGGAATCAAAACCGGGGCTTGATAAGGATCTGAACACCATGCTGTCCGCCCTATTTGTCCATGGCGGTGAAATTAACTGGGAAACTCTTTACGAGAACCGTCTTGTCCGCCCCTTTGTTTCAGCATCAGAACGCGCATTCATTGTTAATCCTTTAGAACGACCGTTCCAAGTGTCGACGGTAAACACATCTTCCACCGCACAGATGTCTGAGTTTGCGCTTCACTCTGTACTCACTCAACAGAATCAAGTGCCGTGGGAACTGCTATCTGATTACTTTGCTCAACGAGGAAAGTTTCTGACCGAGGTAATTCGAGCAGATTTGCAAACGTTGCCACTACTTTCTGCCTCTTTCAATGCCTCAGAGGTCAATCAGCTAGGTGGTGTGTCCCGCGTCTCTATTCCTGATGTGCCTAAGTCGGTATCAGAGGAGAGTGTTTCTATCAGTTGCAATCGAGCCCCTAGTATTGAAACCCTGCTTGTGAATTTGATAGCCCAGCAAACAGGGTTCCCACAAGAGAGCATCACACTGCAGATTAGACTGTTGGATGATCTCAACTTAGATTCCATTAAAGCAGGGGAAGTGATTGCTACCGCAGCCAAGGAAGTTGGTGTTGCAGGTATAATTGACCCAACAACTCTGGCTAACGCAACACTCCAAGAGGTTGCCGAGGCACTTCGGATGGCTGTGCCAGATAGTAACAGGACCAGCAATGGTGGAGCGGCGGCAGTGGTACTGGACGGGGCGGATGGAGTTAAGCATGGGTCAACTGTTACCTTAAGAATCGAAGATTTACTGATAAACCTCATTGCCCAACAAACAGGATTCCCACAAGAGAGTATCACGCTGCAGGTCAGACTGCTGGATGATCTTAATTTAGATTCCATTAAAGCAGCGGAAGTGATTGCTACCGCAGCCAAGGAAGTTGGTGTTGCAGGTATAATTGACCCAACAACTCTGGCTAACGCAACACTCCAAGAGGTTGCCGAGGCACTTCGGATGGCTGTGCCAGATAGTAACAGGACCAGCAATGGTGGAGCGGCGGCAGCAGTACTGAACGGGGCGAATGGAGTTAAGAATGGGTCAGCCGTTGCTTTGAGAGAAGCTACCGAAGCTAAAAACCTTACTGATTTGCCAGTAGCAATGCCTGAGAACAAACGCCAGGCTCAAGTGCGGGACTACATTGTCCGGGCAGTTGTAGAGGAATTTACACCAGTTACCTTAGGCAAACATTCTGAAGAAAAATGGTACACTGCAAACGTACTTATCCTCTGTGAATCCGGCGACCTAGGCATAGCAGAGGCATTGTGCGACCAACTCCACAGTCAAGCGGCTCTAGTTCAAACCGTGTCCTTTGCCGAGGCACGCGCTCAGGCACTAATTGAAAGCATCGATTTCACTCACTTCATTGCTGTGCTTCCCCGTACAACAAGCGGAGAGGCATCAACAGACGGTCTTTTGCTCGATATGATTGAACGTTTACGCAGCGTAGCCACCCCACCTCCGGTAGCACGTGCTTCCCGCGAGCATACAACGGTGGCGTATGTCCAATTTGGTGGGGGACATTTCGGCACACAACCACCGCTCGTTGATATTGAGCAATGCTGTGCAATTGGTTTTGCCGCCAGCGTTCATCTTGAGCGGGCTGATCTGAAAGTGCGGGTAATTGATTTCTCCCCTACAGTAAATCCAAACAAGCTGGCTGAATGCGTGATTAGAGAACTCTCCACAGCACATGTCTACATGACTGCAGGCTATGACGAGCATCTAACTCGCTACGTTCCTCGGCCCCAGGTGCAAGAACCTGTAAAGTATCAAAGCCGCGCAATTACATGGTCGTCTGAAGATGTCATTCTTGTTACCGGTGGAGGAAAGGGCATCACGGCAGAGTGCGCTCTAGCTTTAGCTCGGAATACAGGGGTTCGCACGGCGCTCATCGGTCGCTCACCACACCCTAACGGAAACATTGAAAGACGTGGAGGCGGGAGCACAGAGATAGCCCGCACTCTTGAAAGATTCAATGCCGAAGGACTGATTTGTCAGTATTATGAGTGTGATATTTCCGACTTCGGAACGGTAGCGTCTCTCATTAAGCAAGTACGGCAAGATCTAGGCGAGATCGCAGGAGTACTTCACGGGGCTGCCCTCAACAAGCCCCGGTTAGTAGAGCAGGTATCTGCAGAATCGGCGTTTGATGAAGTCAAACCTAAGCTCAAAGGCGTCCTGAATCTATGCCAAGCGCTTGCAAACACATCGCTGAAGCTTTTTGCTGGTTTCTCGTCAGTTATCGGCATCACAGGGATGCAACGCAATGCTTGGTATGGCTTCGCCAACGAAACTCTGGATCTGATTTTACGCCGCTTTAAAGCTCAACACCCACAAACCGCTGTGATCGGAATCGCATTCAGTGTATGGGAAGAGGTCGGGATGGGTGCACGGATGGGAAGCGTTCGAAACCTCGCTAAGATGGGGATTAAGGCGATTCCCAAAGATGCGGGCGTAGCTCGATTCCTTCATCTGATCAAGAACGACCCTGGAGATACCCGCATTGTGGTTGCAGCCCCAATGCAAGCTCTATCTGCTTTTAAGTCAAGCGGCTTAGATACCTGGTATCCACAAAGATTCTTACCTCGTGCTGAGTTCAAATTTCTGGAGCAAATCCTTCTATGCGAACCTGGGGTGGAGATTGTTGCACGGGCCCACCTCAGCCTGGAGCGGGATTCGTACCTATTGGATCACCTGTACAAGGGGTCTTACCTGTTCCCGACCGTGTTTGGTTTAGAGGCTATGGCGCAAGCGGTCGCCTATGTGACGGGTGAGCAGAACTTCCTGGCTCTTCGCATTGAAGATGTTCGCCTTGAACGTCCAATCGTTGTTGAGCCGAACAAGGGAGTGGGCATCGAAATTCAGGCGGAGATACCCGAACTAGAGTTTAAGAATTCTTTGCGGCGGGTACATGTGGCTATCAAGACAGAGCAGACGGGATTTGCCATCAACCATTTTTCTGCTACCTTTATATTGGGTGTAGAAAACAACCCGCCAAGGGAGTATGTCGAACTTCCAGAAGCGCCTCTGGATATTCAGCCTCAGGCGGATCTCTACAGTTGGTTGCTGTTCCAGGGTCCCAGCTTCCAACGCTTGCAGCAGATTTATACCCTAAATTCCCGAGAGTGTGTATTCCGAACACAAAGAAACTCATTCTCAGCAGAGGGTAAGGAAGGCAGTTTAAATCGGGCACAAGGGCCATTCTGGCTCGGAGATCCGTATTGCAGAGACTCACTACTCCAAGTTGGACAGCTTGTGATTCCCCAAGACATTTGCCTGCCAATCCACATCGACAGCATTGAAATCTACCAACCAAATAGTGATGTTTCTTCTTATATCGGCATCACTAAGCCTCAAGGTCGGGAAGGCAAACAGTATAACAATAGTGTTTTTGCCATTACTCCAGATGGGCAACTTGTAGAAAGGCTGAATGGGTATCAATTGCGGATACTAGAACAGCGCAAGGATAATCCTACTGTTGAAGAGCTGGCCGATCCTAGTCAAAGGGATGAGTGGATTCTCCGCAGAAAATTGAGCAATCAAGCCCATCTTTTTAGAGTTGCTGCCCCAGAGGTTTCTTTGGCCTACCTGCCTGGTATACATGCTCTATCAGCAGCCGAACGTCACGAACGAGAACTGCCCGTATTCTACAAAACTATCGGTCAATTACTTCGCAGTGATGCTAATCTGATACCCAAGCTTCAGATTAAGTGGACTGACTCTGGAAAACCAGTGGTTGATGGACTAGAAGAGCAGGGAGTGGAAATTTCTCTTTCCCATGACGAGCGTGTCTGTATTTGTGTTGCTGGACAAGGACCGCAAGGTTGTGATATTGAGCCTGTGACACATCGAACACGGCAAGACTGGACGGCCTTACTGAGTAATTGCCGAGATCTGTTAATGCAACAGTTACTTGGTACCAAGAGTTCAGTAGCTCATGCTGGTACGCGAATCTGGACGGCTGTGGAAGCCTTACGTAAAGCTACTGAAGCAAAGAGCATTAACTTAGTAATCGACCGCATAGAAGGAGACAGCGTTCTGTTTCTTGATACTGCTTCCGATGGTCAACTCAAGGTTCTCACTTTCCCAGTTAAACTGACACGAGGTTTTGAAAAAATGGTTGCTCTGGTGGTGCAGGATATCAAGTCCGCTTAATCAGCAGTTGCCTTGCTGCGAGCGTAAAGGTTACGAATTAACCACTGAAACACCATCACGCTCAAACCTAAAATTTTACCAACTAAAACTTTTAGAGAGTGAAAGTGAAATGTCAATGAACAACATTCAGTCCCAAGTCTATGATGTTGTGATTATGGGCGCTGGCATAGCGGGGGTTTCTCAAGCTCGCCACCTCTTGCTCAATCTTCCAAACATTAAGGTTGCCTTGATCGATCCCCGTCCGGAAGAACGAACAGAAAAGGACTTAAAAGTTGGGGAGTCAACCGTTGAAATCTCCACTCTGTTTTTCGGCAAGGAGTTGGGTCTTTATGATTACTTGATTGAAAACCATCCTCCCAAGTACGGATTGAACTTTCATTGGGCTAAAGAACTCGAAAAAACAGAGACTATTGATGATTACCATCACATTTGGTGTACTCGACAACCCTCGCTTGCTTCCACACTGATGAATCGTGCCAAGTTCGAGCGGGACGTGCTAAAAATGAATAAGGATATGGGGGCTAGCTTTTACAATGGTCGTGTAGTTGATGTAGACCTAACCCCTGGTGATGCCCTCAACACTGTTAAAGTTAAAGTTGATGAAGGGTACCTGGAACTTAAAGCCAAACATGTTGTCGATGCTGCCGGCCGTAAGTTTATCATTGGCCGCAAAACAGACAATGTCATCTTTGATTCTGAAGACCTCTATGGCGTCAACAATGGCTCAGCATGGGTACGCGTGAAAAATGTGGATCGCACCATTTTTCACAATGGTTATGACCCGTTAGGTGCTACATGCAGCCATTACTATGCCACCAATCACATGATGGGACACGGGCATTGGGTGTGGGTAATTCCGACAGATACCCAGACCATGGAATTATCAATTGGGGTAGCCCATCATCATGAAGTTATCCCTGCTCAGAGCGTCAACACCAAGGAAAAGTTTTATGCTTTTCTAGAGGAAAATCACAATATCCTCTACCGGCTGATCAAGAGCGGAGAAGACATCGACTTCCATTACTTGCCAAGGTTGGCGCATAAGAGTAAAACTTTGTTTTCTCAAGACAACTGGTACGTAGTCGGTGATGCTGCTGCCATCTTCGACCCTTTCTATTCCTTAGGAATGGTGATGATGACGTTTGGCATTGAGAGCACCACAGAAATTATCCGTGCAAAGTTAGCGGGTGAGCCGGATGCAGAGAAAAAGCGGGCTGTTTATAATGCCTTCAATCTTGGAACCATACGCTCTAACAATCATCTCATTTACGCTCACGACAGACAACTTGGTCACGCTAGTATCATGAGCTGGCGCATATTCTTAGAAAATATGTGGTGGTTCGGGATAATAGTGCCTATGTATGTAGGCAAATGGCATTTAGATCTGAAGTTTCTCCGCAAGTTTGGCAAACAAGGTCGTGGAGTTATCACCTCTTTGATGACTGATGTGTATGAAAAGTGTGATCAGCTGATAGAACGAGATGCCAACATCGGATTGATGTATACCCATCGAGCGGATCAATTACCTTTCAACTACTATGTAACCCGGGACTACGATACTTATCTACAGGACACGAAGTATGAACCCCAGCGGTGCAATGTCTTTACGTACGTGAAAACCACCTACTTTTTTGTTACCCTGTGGTATCTGAAGTTCCTGTGGAAGGGTTTTGGTATTACTGGCTTGTTATCACCGCGAAATCTTTACCACGTCTTCAATTTGTTGAAAGCATCTGGTGAATCTGCATTGGACGAATTGATTTTCAAGTTTAAGACCAAAGGCTTGCCAAACAGCAATGTCATTGCTAAGGCTAGACAAGAGTTTGAGAGTTATCAATACCGACCTGAGTTGCAGCCTTGGACAGAAAAGGTAGCCGAACAATCTTTACAATCAAATAGCAAAAATGCACCAAAAGTTCCAGAGCTAGTGAACCTTAAGGCTGAACTACATTCAGTAGACCGAAAACTTTTGTAAGTTGACGAAAGAACAAGGGTTTCAGGCGACGTTTCTGTGACTGACGAGAGCGATCGCTTGCCTGGGCTGGAGAACTGATCTACAACCCTATTGCTCAAAAAGCAGATATACGGGCATTCTGGCGGATTCTATAAACTCGGTCAAATGAACGCATGGTAAGCCTTTTAGAAATCTTTTCGGTCTACTGACATTCTTAGGTCTAAGGTTTTAAAAAAACCATCTTAGTGAAGGCTACAGATCAAGCGTTGTGGTGGTGTTTTAGAGCTAGTAAGTGACTTGCCCAAAGGCTTAATCTGACTGAAACACCATCACGCTCAAACCCAAAATTTTACCAACTAAAACTTTTAGAGAGTGAAAGTGAAATGTCAATGAACAACATTCAGTCCCAAGTCTATGATGTTGTGATTATGGGCGCTGGCATAGCGGGGGTTTCTCAAGCTCGCCACCTCTTGCTCAATCTTCCAAACATTAAGGTTGCCTTGATCGATCCCCGTCCGGAAGAACGAACAGAAAAGGACTTAAAAGTTGGGGAGTCAACCGTTGAAATCTCCACTCTGTTTTTCGGTAAGGAGTTGGGTCTTTATGATTACATGATTGAAAACCATCCTCCCAAGTACGGATTGAACTATCACTGGGCCAAAGAACCCGGAAAAACAGAGACCATTGATGATTACTATAACGTCTGGTCTATCAAACAGCCCCCGCTTGCTTCCGTACTGATGAATCGTGCCAAGTTCGAGCGGGACGTGCTAAAAATGAATAAGGATATGGGGGCTAGCTTTTACAATGGCCGTGTAGTTGATGTAGACCTAACCCCTGGTGATGCCCCCAACACTGTTAAAGTTAAAGTTGATGAAGGGTACCTGGAACTTAAAGCCAAACATGTTGTCGATGCTGCCGGCCGTAAGTTTATCATTGGCCGCAAAACAGACAATGTCATCTTTGGTCCTGAAAACCTCCATGGGCTCAACAATGGCTCAGCATGGGTACGAGTCAAAAATGTGGATCGCACCATTTTTCACAATGGTTATGACCCGTCAGGTGCTACATGCAGCCACTACTATGCCACCAATCACGTGATGGGACACGGGCATTGGGTGTGGATAATTCCGACAGATACCCAGACCATGGAATTATCAATTGGGGTAGCCCATCATCATGAAGTTATCCCTGCTCAGAGTGTAAACACCAAGGAAAAGTTTTATGCTTTTCTAGAGGCAAATCACAATATCCTCTACCGGCTGATCAAGAGCGGAGAAGACATCGACTTCCATTACTTGCCAAGGTTGGCGCATAAGAGTAAAACTTTGTTTTCTCAAGACAACTGGTACGTAGTCGGTGATGCTGCTGCCATCTTCGACCCTTTCTATTCCTTAGGAATGGTGATGATGACGTTTGGCATTGAGAGCACCACAGAAATTATCCGTGCAAAGTTAGCGGGTGAGCCGGATGCAGAGAAAAAGCGGGCTGTTTATAATGCCTTCAATCTTGGGTATGTAGAGTCTTCCAATCATCTCCTCCGCGAACATGACAAACAACTTGGTCACGCTAGTATCATGAGCTGGCGCATATATTTAGAAAATATGTGGTGGTTCGGAATGATAGTGCCTATGTATGTAGGAAAATGGCATTTAGATCTGAAGTTTCTCCGCAAGTTTGGCAAACAAGGCCGTGGAGTTGTTAGAAAACTGATGGCTCATGTATATGAACAGTGTAACCAACTTGTAGAACAAGATGCTAATATTGGACTGATGTATGTCCATCGAGGGCAGCAATTACCTTTTGGTTACTATATAACCCGGGAATTCGACAGTTATCTACAGGATACGAAGTATGAACCCCAGCGGTGCAATGTCTTTGCGTACATGAAAAACATCTACTTCTTTGTTGCCTTATGGTACCTGAAGTTCCTGTGGAAGGGTTTTGGTATTACTGGATTGTTATCACCGCGAAATCTTTACCACGTCTTCAATTTGCTGAAAGCATCTGGTGAATCTGCATTGGACGAATGGATTTTCCGATTTAAGACCAGAGGCTTACCAGCTAGCAGTATCATCGCCAAGGTAACCGAAGATTTCAAAAGTTATCAATACAAACCTGAATTGCAGCCTTGGACAGAGAAGGTAGCTGAACAACCTTTACAATCAAATGGTCAAAATGCACCAAAAGCTCCAGAGCTAGTAACACTAGAGGTTTAACTACAGACTTCAACTCAGGGCCTTAAAAATTCATTACTTGCTTTGGTTAAAAAAGAACAGTGGAGTGAAGGGTAGTCTGGCAACTCTGTTGTTAGTTTTGTGTCTTCAAGACAAGACAAGCAATTGTAAAAATCAATAGATTTAAAAGGCTGCCATCTTCTGTTCTCAATGTAAGTTTTGGTTAATTAGGTTTTCCTAAACAACTGGTAAATTCTTCTTTCCTTTTAGAAGCTGATTTAATCGAAGCGAAAAGCTATGATGACTCAAAGTAGAATTAACGATATTCTCAGTAAGCAGCGTCATTTTTTTAGTATAGGTGCTACAAAAGACATTGCTTTTCGAATTGAGAAGCTGAAAACTTTAGAGCAAGCTATTGAAGATAATAAGACCATTATTATCAAAGCTCTAAAAGCCGATTTAAATAAACCAGTATTTGAAGCTTATTTTGAAATAATGGGAGTTTTAAGTGAAATTAAATATGCTCTCAAAAATATTAAAGCTTGGACAAAACCTAAAAAAGTTGCTACTCCATTTCATCAATTTTTATCTTCATGTCAAGTTTATACTGAACCTCTTGGTGTCGTCCTCATTATTGGTCCTTGGAATTATCCAATTAACTTGATGCTCGCTCCTTTAGTGGGTGCGATCGCAGCTGGAAATTGTTCAATTTTAAAACCCTCAGAAATAGCTTCACATACCTCATCGGTTCTAGCTGAAATCATTCAAAAAACCTTCGATCCATCTTTTATTACTGTTATTGAAGGAGGTGTAAAAACCAGTAAAGAACTTTTAGCAGAAATTTTCGACCATATCTTTTTTACTGGAGGAACTGAGATTGGGAAAATTGTTATGTCATCTGCCGCCCAACATCTGACCCCAGTCACCCTTGAGGTAGGTGGAAAAAGTCCTTGTATTGTTGATAATAATGTTCACGTTGAATATACTGCCAAAAGAATCGTTTGGGGAAAATTCAGCAATGCAGGTCAAACTTGTACTGCTCCTGACTATCTCTTAGTAAACAGAGAGATTAAAAAAGACTTATTAAATAGCATCAAAAAACATATACGAGAATTTTATGGTGAGGAGCCATCAAAAAGCAATAGCTATGCACGAATAATTAATCAAAGACATTTTTATCGTCTTTCTGAATTACTGAAAGATGGTGAAATTTTAGTGGGAGGAGATACTAATTTGGAGGAACTCTACATTGCTCCCACTGTAATAGATCGAGTTTCTTGGAAAGACAAGATCATGCAAGAAGAAATTTTTGGGCCCATTCTTCCTGTGTTGGAATATACACATCTATCAGAGGCGATTGACTTTGTTAACAAACAACCAAAACCACTCGCTCTATACTTCTTCTCGATTAACAAAAAAAATCAAGAGTTGGTTTTGCAGGAAACTGCATCAGGTGGTGCCTGTATCAATGATACTGTCATGCATTTGACTGTTCCGGCTTTACCTTTCGGCGGAGTCGGAGCCAGCGGCTTTGGTCGTTATCACGGTAAGGCTGGCTTTGATACTTTTTCTTATCAAAGAGGAGTATTAAACAAATCCTTTCTTCTCGATCTGAAATGGAGATATCCTCCCTATCTAGAAAAAAAGAAGCACTAACTACAGGATAAAAACAGTTTTCCACACTGTTTTAAAGATGTTGACAGTGTTATCTAGATTAATAGATCCATTTACTGATTTGCAAGTCTAAAACCTACTACTTAAAGCAGTCCTAATAATATTTAATTGATAAGAGGCGAGCAATGATAAGAACAGAAATCAGTCCTTATCTTCAGGATAACTTTTCTCCTGTAGAAGCGCAAATCACAGCCCATGACTTATCAGTTATAGGTGATCTACCCCGCGATCTATCTGGAACGTTTGTCCGCAATGGCCCTAATCCCCAGTTTCCTCCCATAGGTCATTACAGCTGGATTGATGGGGACGGTATGTTGCATGGCATTCAGATCAGCAATGGTAAAGCAGAGTACCGCAATCAATATGTGCAGACACGGGGATTTAAGATAGAGCAGAAGGCTAATCGAGCTATTTGGACGGGTCTGATGGAACCGCCACAGCTTAATAACCCCGCAAATAACCTCTTCAGTCCCTTCAAGAATACTGCTAATACTGCCTTAGTGTGGCACGCAGGTCGCCTGTTAGCACTTTGGGAAGGAGGTGAGCCCTACGAAATTGAGTTGCCTGGCTTAGAGACAGTTGGTCCATACACTTACAATGGTCAATTAGCTTCTCCCTTCACAGCTCACCCCAAAGTTGATGCTGTGACTGGAGAGATGATGTTCTTTGGCTATTCCCTGCTACAGCCACCCTATCTACGATATAGCGTTGTTTCAGCCCAAGGAAAGATACTAAGAACAGCTCCCATTGATCTGCCAATAGGGGTGATGATGCATGACTTCGCCATCACTGAAAATTACACAATCTTCATGGATCTGCCCTTAACATTTAGGTTAGAAAGGCTGCGACGGGGGGAACCAGCTTACATGTTTGAGCCTAATTCTCCCAGTCGCTTTGGTATACTTCCCCGTCATGGAGATAGTAGCAGTATCCGCTGGTTTGAGGTTTCTAACTGTTACGTTTTACATACTCTCAATGCCTATGAAGTCGGAGAGGAAATTGTCGTGATCGCCTGTCGGGCGAATGATGCTAAAACTCTTAACATACCCACAAAGACAAAGCTGAATGACAGTCAGGAAGATAGACCTATTCTGCACCGCTGGCGATTTCATCTTTACACAGGTAAGGTTCAGGAAGAGACGATTGATGATGTGGCATTAGAATTTCCTAGTCTGAATCAGCAATGGGTTGGAAAACAGAACCGATACGGCTATGCAGCAACAATGGTATCTGGCCAGATACCCCTTTTCACTTTTGACGGATTGCTCAAATATGACTTTGTTAAGGGTAAATCCCAATCTCATAAGTTTAAACCAGGTTGTTACGGAGGAGAGGCAGTATTTGTCCCTCGACCTAGTGGAGTTCAAGAGGATGATGGTTGGTTGCTGACTTTTGTTTATGACACGGCGAGAAAAGCCTCTGAACTGATAGTGGTGAATGCCCAAGACCTGACAAATGAACCTGTAGCTAATATTCTCCTCCCGCGGCGAGTTCCTTATGGTTTCCACGGTACTTGGATTTCAGAAGAGGTTTGAATTGATAGCAATTGCGTTTATACAGACCGCAGTTGGGTACTTGTTGAGTAGCTGATTTTCTATTTCGACATTTGGATTAAAGTCATATTGGTTCTTATTGCGAATTTCTTCCGTAGCGCTCGCATTGAAAAATAGGTCAAAGTGAAATTCATTGACACTATTTTTTAGAAAAATCTAGTGAAATAGGCTTATTTAGGTTTGCAAAATTCTGTATTTTTGTGCTAGTAATTAAAAATGTAAGACACTTACAATTTTTTAAAACATAACGATTTAATAAAAATTTTTATTTTCAGGAAATAACTTGCATCAGCAAAGATTTTTATTACATTTACTAATGCTAAAGGTGGGATAAATATGGTTAGCAAGGTATATGATGTTATTATCGTTGGCACAGGATATGCTGGATTAACTGCGGCGAATTTAATAGCACGAAAGGGATTGGATGTACTTATGGTAGACCAAGATATAGAACAAGTTCTCCAAGTCCCGGAAACATTTTATGGAATCAGTCATGACCTGCTAGTAAGGCTTAATATTGAAAAAAAGATTCAAAGAGCAGTTGAAGATCCAAAGCAAATTCGGCTGATTTCAGCTAACGATGGTTTTAATTACCAAATTGAAATTGAGCCAAAAAAGTTAAAAGGTTATCATTATGGGATGGGCTTAAACCGAGCAGTGTTTGAGCAAGTGTTGATAGAAAGTGTTGTGAGTGGTGGAGCTACTTATTTACCAAACATAGTGGTAGAAAGTTTTATTTTTACCGATAGTCAGATTACAGGTGTTAAATGCTCCACTCCTGATGGATTCACTGAATATGCAGCAAAGGTGGTTATTGATGCAAGAGGCAAGCTTGCACCATTGACACATCGTTTAGGTTTAATAACGGAAAGTAAAAAACCAGACAATCATCATATTGCAGTTTTTTCCTGTTTTGTCGGACATAGCTTGACCGAATTGATTCCCAATAACGGAATTTTGGTCATTGCTCTAGAAGATAGTGGTTACATCTTGGTTATGACCCTTCCTGATGAACGAGTCAGTATCATGGTCGTTTTATTGGAAGAACAGACTATAAAAAGTGCTGCGGGGAATTTGGAAAAGGTATTTCAGGAAGCGGTAGATTCTTGGGAGCCGCTTTCTAAAGCTATCCAAAAAACTGAAAAAGTCATGCCAATACAACCAGTTATGAATTATTATAACTGGGAATATGACAAATATTCTGGCAACGGATTTTTGATTGTTGGAGATGCAGTAGCGTTTTTTGGCCCTTTCTTTTGTAATGGAGTGGCGATTGGGATGAATGGTGGGGAAATTGCTGCTGATTTTGTCGTTGAAGGTTTAGCTAAGGACAATCGCTTGAACGCAGTGGAACATTTGTCTAGTTACGATCAGCAAATTCGCAATTTATTACACAAGTGGGAGCGAGTTAGGGGGATTCAAAAGGTTAGTTTATGCACGATTGGTTTGCTGAAGCAGACTATTGGGCTAATGAGCCAGATATCTTTTCTCAAGTTGGGAGCAGTCAATGAGGAACTCAAGCGGAATATCCCTCTTTTTGCTGTTAAAGCTTGATTGGATAAAGCATTCTGCTAAAAACTTTTTGTTCCCAAAATAAACTGCTTAAGAAGGAGAATAAAGATGAAAAAGGATTCTGTGCAAACAAGATTAAATGAAGATAAAACGCTGCCAGTAAATATTTGGGCTGAACGCGGGATTCAAGCGATCGCTCCCAGCGTGCAGGAGCGACTTCAACAGATCCGTGGCACTTTGATTCAAGGCTTCCAGGCAGCGATCGCCGATGATGAACTAGAGGCGATTGTACCTAAACTTAATGGAATTGAAGATGAGTTGCGCGGATTTGCCTTCGAGGGGGTAGGTATGGGTCTTACCCAGCGAGATCTGACCGCACCCAGCAACCAAAATCGAGTGGAGGCCTTCGTTACAGGTTTCGGGACAGCTTATGAACACTTTGTGTACGTGGGGGTGGGTTTGATGCTGGGCAAGGCTCCGCTGCCTATTGAGCCTTACATATCACAACTTAACCCAGCAAAGGTTTGGCTGGTGCTCGATGGCTATGGCTTTCAACATGGTTTATCCCACTGGCGAAAATATCTTAATGACCTAGCCATGCCCAAGCATCTTTCTGGCTATGCTTGCCGTGTCTTTGACCAAGGGATGGGTCGCAGCATTTGGTTTGTGGACGGTGCTGATGTCACTCGTATCCCACAGACTATCGGAGCTTTCCCTCCAACAAGGCAGGCAGATTTGTGGGGTGGTATTGGTTTCGTCTGCACCTATTCTGGTGGTGTGGAACGTGTAACCATAGAAGCCTTACGGACAGCAGCGGGGTCTTATCAGTTTCAGTTGGCTCAGGGAGCAGCTTTCGCGGCCAAGTCCCGTCAACGAATTGGCAGCTATTCCGCACATACAGAACTAGCTTGTGATGTTCTGTGGGGGATGGGGGCTGCTGCTGTAGCTGAGAATACAGACGAGGCTCTAAGGAGCGTCCAGACTAACGGAGCAACACCAGACTATGAAGTTTGGCAGCATTATCGAGCGCATTTAGTAATGCCGAATAGAATTTCTCTACCAGCTTAGTAGTTTCACTGGTAGTCCTTATATTATATGTAATTCACTTACTTAAGCTCTTGCTTCACGCCTAACTGCTAATCGGCATAATTCTATTTTCGCTTCCCAAAGTCACAAGACAGGGATATAGAGTTCTGCTTGAAGCGACGGCTAGAAGCTTTCGTGGCAAAAGAATCTACTGCTCAAAAAGGAGAATCAAAATGAAAGACGACTCTTGGCAACTACAAATAAATACTGTGATGACGCTTTTAAGGAATACTTGGGCGGAACGCGGGGCGCGAGCGGACAATGAAAAAATGCAGCAGCGATTCTTTCAGGTTACCAATGCTATGTGGCAAATGCACCAAGCTGCGCTTGCCAGTGACAAACGAGAAGTGCTTGTAAACAAGTTAAATTCAATTGAAGCTGAGTTGTTCGGATTCGCCTTAGAGGGGATAGGTATAGGCCTTTCCCAGCAGGATTTAGTCGCACCCAGCAAGCAGAATCGGGTCGAGGCCTTTGTGGCAGGCGCTAGTGCAGCTTATCAGACTATGGTTTATTTGGGCGTGGGTTTGATGCTGGGTAAGGGTCGGTTGCCTATCGAGCGGTATTTAAAACCAAGCGATACCGTAAAGGTTTGGCCGATAATCGATGGCTATGGCTTTCAACATGGTATGTTCCACTGGCGAGACTTTCTTGATGCCACAGCGACACCTCCTGAGCAATTTTCTGGCTACACTCGCCATATCTTTGACCAAGGTCTAGGTCGTAGTATTTGGATGGTGAACTGTGCTGATGTCACTCGTATCTCACAGACGATTGGAGCTTTCCCTCCAACAAGACAGGCAGACCTTTGGGGTGGCGTTGGTTACGCCTGTGCCTCTATCGGTGGTGCGGAACGTGCAACCCTAGAAGCACTGGGAACAGCAGCGGGACCTTATCGGTTTGCATTAGCTCGGGCAGCAGCTTGCGCCGCAAAATTCCGTCAACTACTTGGCAATTCAGCAGGATACACGAAACTGGCTAGTGAGGTTCTGAGTGGTATGGAAACTGCTGCACCAGACGATATCATAAACAAGGCCCCGAAGCACCTTCCGACCAATGGAGCAACATTAAATCCCGAAGCCTGGCAGTTCTACCGGGTGTATCTAATAGTAGATGATTTTGCTGCTGTTGCAAAAGCTTATTAAGGGCATACTTGCATTAAGAAGTTAATTTAGGACTTGTGCAGCACAAAGCATAAATTTTTTCCGAGCGCTCCTGCATTAATCCCCCTAAAAAAAGGAGAAAATATATTCGCCCATTTTTAGGAATCTGGGCACCTCTGTTACATAAACTTTGTAAGTGAATAGAAACTTAAGGAGAAACGGATGACAATTGTTAATTCTATGACAAATGTCAATTTTACAGGAACCTGCGTTATTGTGTCTTCAGAGAAGTCATTCGAGCAAGTCACGAGTGCGATCGAGGCAATGGCAGGTCAAGCCGATAATATGCTCCTCAGACAGCTTAAGAGGTTGGACACAAACAAATCGTTTGAGCAGATCAAAAGTGCAGTCGAGTCAATGGTTGGGAAAAGCGGCTTCACAATCTTGGTAGATTTTGAACTCGGCGGACTACTGACATCCCAATCTGGCAAGCGCAATAAGTCCAAGCTCTATATAATTGGAAACCCCTTAATAGCTAACCAAATGTTTGAACACAATCCTGCGGTTGGACTTTACGTTCCATTGCGACTATTTGTGTACGAAGACTTTGATGGCAAGACTCGTGTTACTTATGACAAGCCGTCGTCGTTGCTAGGTCGACTTCAGAACGAGGAGATATTGAAGGTGGCGCAAATGCTCGATCAGAAGCTTGAAGATTTGGCAATGATGGCTGTATAAAATATACTTTGTCGGTTGTATTGCAAAAACTATTTACGAAGTATAAATTATGTCTCAAATAACAGTACGGCAAATGAATTTTGATTTTTCCGAGCAGATTCAGAGGTACTGGTATGGGAACAGTCCCTTCAAAACACACTTTTTTAACAGCATAACACTTTTGTTTCCAGATGGCGAACAATTCATGCTTCGGACTGTAAAACGACAACTAAAGCAGATTGACAACCCCCAGCTTAAACAGGAAGCTTTGGCGTTTGTTGGACAAGAAGCACAGCACGCTGTTCAGCATGAGAAATTTTGGAATAATCTACGCCAGCAAGGTTATGGGTTCGACTCATATCTTCGCTTTCTGAGGTTTATTCTTTTTAATATTTGTGACACTCGATTGAGTCTCAAACTAAAGCTAGGTATGATCGCAGGAGTTGAACATTTTACAAATGTTATAGCTGAGCTTACCTTGAAAGGGGAACTATTTGCAGAAGCAGACCCGAAGTTGAAGGAGCTTTTCGAGTGGCATTCTGCTGAAGAGATTGAGCATAAAACAGTCGCTTATGATGTTCTTCAGAATGTAACAAAAAGTTACCCGGTTCGCATACTAGGTATATTGATAGCCTATACCTTTATTTTTGGGTTCGTCAACCTGGGATTGATTATGATGCTGTATCAGGACAAAAAGCTCCTGAATATTAGGGTTTGGCAGGAAATGATACAGTTCTTTTTTACCAAAGAAAAGTTTTTATTCAAAGTATTCTTGCACTCACTTGAATATTTGAGAAAAAACTTTCATCCTTCACAAAGGGACAATCTCTTTTTAGTAAACAAGGTAATCGGCTGAGCAAGCCGAAGTTTTCCACCACTGAGCATTTACCATACGACACCAAACTTTTTGTCTGGGTAAGGCTGTTACCACTGATAATTGAACAGCGATTACCCCGATAGTTAGGATGGCGATAATTTTGTACTAATGTGAGAAGGCAGCTATGACGCTTGTTCAACTGTTCGATGTCGCGACTCTCTTTGTCTTGCCCTTTTGGGCGCTGATGATTCTATTGCCGAACTGGGGAGTCACACGGTGGGTAATGGAATCATATGTACCCTTCGTGGCTTTGGCAGCACTGTATTTGTACTTGTTCGTTAGCAGCATTACACCAGAAACTCAAGCCTTATTCACTCCTCGGCTGGCGAATATTGCCCAATTATTTGCGGACGAAAGGGCTGTAGCAGCTGGGTGGGTTCATTTTGTGGTGGTGGATTTGTTTGTCGGTCGCTGGATTTATTGGGAAGGGCAGCGAATGGGTATCTGGACAGCTCACTCGCTTGCCCTCTGTTTGTTTGCTGGCCCCTTCGGATTTTTGTCTCACACCTTGACTCGCTGGATTAGCCAAAGATTTTTCCCTCGTTCTGATAGCGAAGCGACAGCCTCAGCAGAATCAGGCCGCGTCGTCAACGTACTTGCACCAGTCAGGCAATAATCTGCGTGCGAAGAGACAGGACTCATGAATCTCGATACTAAATGAATTGGAGGATAAATGTGAAGGTTCTAATAACAGGATGCTCCAAGGGGCTCGAAGGAAATGCTAATCGTAAGGACATGCTAGATGTTTCCTAAAGCAAACTGCTCATCCAACATAGGCAGTCATGCCCTTGTCATCGGCGGTAGTATGGCAGGGCTGTTAGCTGGTCGAATTCTAGCCAACCACTTTGACCGGGTGACAATCATCGAACGGGACAAATTTCCTGAGGGGCCTGTACCTCGCAAGAGCACCCCCCAAACCAGCCACTTACACACTCTCCTGCTGCGGGGTCAGATATTCTTAGAACACCTTTTCCCCGGCCTACGCGACGAGATGATTGCTGCTGGCGCTCCACTCATGGACATGGCGGCCGATATTGCCTGGCTCAACCCTGCAGGTTGGGGAGTCCGCTGCCCCTCCAACCTTACCTTGCTTGCGTTCAGCCGCGACTGGCTGGATTGGAATGTCCGCCGTCGGCTTGCTGCCTTCACGCAGATTTGCTTTTTAGAAGAAGCCGAGGTGACGGGTCTGTTATCGAACGCTGCTGGCACGGGCGTGGTTGGCGTGCAGGTTCGTTTTTGCAATCGGTCAGAGAGAAGAACTACCAGCGAAGAGCGGTTGTTAGCTGATCTGGTAGTTGACGCCAGCGGACGACGTTCTAAAGCTCCTCAATGGCTCGAAGCACTGGGTTATATGCCCCCGCAGGAGACTGTAGTTAACGCATTTCTAGGCTATGCTAGTCGCGCCTACCAGTGCCCATTTGATTTCCAGAGCGACTGGACGGGAGTACTTATACAGGCAGCGCCTCCAACTCGCACTCGCGCCGGTTTGCTCTCTCCAGTAGAAGGGAATCGCTGGTTAGTTACCCTCGCCGGGGGAGACCGAGACTATCCGCCCACTGACGATGCGGGCTTCCTGGACTTCGTTCGCAGCCTGCCGAACACAATAATATACGACGCTATCAAAAACGCGGAGCCGCTCTCGCCCATCTATGGCTACCGAACCACCGAAAACCGTCTGCGTCACTACGAGCGACTACCCCGCCAGCCAGAGGGCTTCGTAGTTGTGGGCGATGCGGTCTGTGCCTTCAACCCTGTTTACGGGCAGGGCATGACCACTGCGATCCTAGGTGCCCTGACACTCGAAGACTGTCTGCAGAAGCAGCGCTGGCACCGGGCTGATAGCGAACTCACAGGTCTGGCTCGGCGCTTCCAGAAGAAGTTGGTCAAGGTCAACGCCGTGCCTTGGCTGCTTGCGACGAACGAGGACTACCGTTATCTTGGAACCGAGGGTAAGACACCGAATTGGACAACCCGGTTGATGCACTGGTACATGGACCAGGTGATGCTACTTACCACGGAACATACCAATGTGCGTTTGGTGTTGCTGGAAGTGATGCACCTGCTCAAGCCGCCCGCTGCACTCTTCCATCCTGGCATCATCGCCCAGATTCTAAGGCAAGCGCTAAAGCGGACTCTATGGCAAAGGAAGGATAGTGCCAACTTAACGGCTACAAAGCTTGATTATTGAGAATAAAGTCAAAATTAATTGACATTATCAACGAAAGAATCAGCTTTTCACAGTACTAAGGTTACCGGATTTTCTTAAGAAACATCAGCATTGACGTTAAGTTGACAATACCGGAGAGAGTTACAACGTCGATAAAATGCAGCGTACCCAATGCGTTTGAGGCACTCATGGTATCAGCATCCAAGAAGGAGAACGGAATGGAAACCCTAACTGGGTCGGGAACACACGTCGTAGTGTCTTCAAACAACTCCTTTGAGCAGGTCGCAGAAGCGATCGAGTCGATGGCAATGGCAGATAAGATTGATTTGGCGATCGTTGAACAAATTGTCTTAGCCAGCAAGTCGTGGGATGACTTCCGAGAGGCGTTCGAGTCAAAGGTCGGAAGTAATGGCTTTATGACCTTTACAAAGATTGATCATGGTAGTCTTATGTCCTTGACTTTCGAGGGTGTCAAGGCAAAGCTCTATGTAATTGGAAACCCCCTCATCGCTAAACAAATGCTGGAACAAAATTTAGGGGTCGGACTTTACGTCCCCTTACGACTGTTTGTGTACGAGGACAAGGAGGGAAGAACTCAGATCGCCTACGACAAGCCGTCGTCTCTTCTAGGGCAATTCCAAAATGAGAAAATTTCGGCAGTCGCGCAAATGCTTGATCGCAAGCTCGAAGAACTGACGACCACAGCAGCGGGATTGTCAGGTTAGCTGGGGAGCATATGAAAGGAGAATGTTCCCCAAGTTTTCATTGTTGTGCTTATCTCAATGGGAAGTTGACTGTCTGAACTTATTGACAAAAGTGACATACTTCGGTTAACTGAGGGGTAACGCCATCTGCCAAGGGATACGCAGGGCGGCTGGGCGGGTTCCTCTGTGAGAGGATAAACGGCGAAAGCCGAGAGACGCTGTGTAAGACCATCACCAGATTTGGTTCCGGACATTTAGCGATAAATGTACCTAACCTGGCAACAGCCAATGAGACGCGTTCGGGGAGCGTGCGCCTTAGCGCTTAGCCCCCACTATACCGCTTGCGGTTGGTGGTGAGTACTTCACTTGCTCACTCTCACAGTTTTTTGGTTCTTCCTTCTCTTTTGCCTAAACCTTGTACCTGAATACTTACATTTTTAAGTAGTTCTTTATGAGCATTTCGGCACTAATTCAAGGTTTATCTATAGCTACAGTTCTGTTAGTAGCTCAATCTCCTGCTTATGGAGCGAGGATATTCATAACCACACCAGAAGCACAATTGGACGATGACCCTGTTTTAGACGTAGCGGGTCGTCCTGGTGATACTATTAGTTGGGAAGGATTTTTTGATACTACTGGTCTTACCGCTCCTCTACAGTCCATAACCACGTACTCAACTTCATCTCGCGCTTCAGATGGGATTCCTGGTGAGATTATTAAGTTCGAGCTTAAGCTTGCTGATGATGATCCACTGTTTTTTCCTAATTTAGAAGAGCCGATAACCTTTGATTCTAATACGGGTTTAACCACCCTAACAGGATTTCGTAGTGGTCCTCCAGGGTTACCCCCAAACTATATTCATAAGATAGTAGATGTCTTTGCAACCTTGGGCCCTGAACTCAACAATGATGGACAAATTGATTATAGGATTGGCGTATTATCTGCAATTGATGTAAACGGCACAGATGTCACGGATCAATTCGAGCGCATTACCCAGGAGTTTGAGTTCCAGCCAGTTGCAGTTCCTGAACCCTCAACCATTTTTGGCTTAGTTCTAGCTGGAGGATTTGGAGGATTTTTAAGGAAGCAAAAGAGGAAGGTGCAATATTAGTATATTTTCAAGTTTTTGCTCGACTACAACGCTCCTCAAAACCGTTTAAGCCGTGAATCAAATGGCTGCTAATTTCCAGAATTCTTTAGGAGAGAAAAAACGGTTGAGTTGGCTCTGAAAGGGTAGGGTGTGGTGCTAACAAAGTGAAAAATGTTTGAGGTTCAGATAGCTTTAGTTCCTGAACCTCAAACATTTTTGCCTTAGTTCTAGTTCTAATGCTAAGCTAATGAGCATTTAAGTTGCATAAAAGCAGGGCTGAAGCCCTTACTAGAACCGAATCAGCCTGGAAAAATGAATGGCGATTAGCTTACCGAAACCAAACGAATGGAAAAATGTAGCTCATTAAAGGTTGATGTTTATGCTTAACAATAAGTTCTATAGCCGTCGTCGTTTTCTTCAAACTGCTGCCCTATTTTCTGCTGGTTTGACGACTTCACTAGTCACCCCTCATCGGGCTAGTGCTCAGGATGAGTCTGTAAAAGCTGTTGTTATCGGTAGCGGCTTCGGTGGCGCTGTTGCAGCATTACGTTTGGGGCAAGCTGGTATTGATACATTGGTTATAGAGCGAGGTCGTCGTTGGCCTATTACATCTGCCCAAAATACTTTTGCTACTTACCGTAAACCTGATGGTCGAGCCGCTTGGCTTAGCCCAAAAACAGTGCTATTTGACGAAGTCCCTGTAGATGTATATACAGGAGTTTTAGAGCGTAAAGATGAAAATGGAATTTCTGTTTGGTCTGGTGCTGGAGTCGGAGGTGGTTCTTTAGTCTATAACGGTGTTACTTATCAACCTCCCCGCGAACTCTTCTATCAGGTCTTTCCTAGAGCAATTGACTATGGCGAGATGGATAGAGTTTATTACCCTCGCGTTCATTCCATCATAAAGCCAGCACCAATTCCTCAAGATATTTTGGCTACTGACTACTATTTATCAACTAGGCTCTTTCTTCAGCAAGCGGCAGTTGCCGGATTACCTAGTCGTTTGCTAGACATAGCTGTAGACTGGGATATTATTCGCCAAGAAATCAATGGCACTAAAGTTCCTTCCGCTATTATTGGCGAAAACTGGTACGGTCTTAATAGTGGAGCGAGAAAGAGTCTAGATGGTAACTACTTAACTCAGGCAGAGCAAACTGGGCATGTGGAGATTCTGCCTCTCCACATAGCAACAGAAATCTCTGAAGTACCGGGATATGGCTATCGAATTACATGTAGTCAAATTAATGAGTCTGGAGAAATTATTGCAACAAAAACTATTACTTGTCGATATCTATTTCTGGCGGCTGGTTCTATGGGAACCTCTGCACTTCTAGTCAAAGCTAAAGCAACAGGTACACTACCTAAATTAAATGACTACATTGGTTTAGGCTGGGGGGGAAATGGAGACACTTCGGCTACTCGTTCAGGTCTTCCACAACCCACAAATCCTGGACAAGGGGGCCCTGCGACAGCAGCTATTGAATACTTCGATAACCCTCTCGGCCCGATTTCTATCGAACTTTTCCCGATATGGAATTCTCCTGAAGGAACTCTAACATCTCTCGGTATAGGCATACCCTCTCTAAGGGGAAAATTCACCTACGATTCAACTACAGGTTTGGTTAAACTAAATTACAATTCGGGAGACCAGAAACTTTTGAAAGCTGCGGAGTTTGCCTACAGATTAATTGACAGGAAAAATGCTACTTCGACTGGTCAGCCAGAAACAAATATCACATTAGATAGTTACCCTCGGCGTAAAACCCGAGTTACGGCTAACTTACTAGGTGATATCGTTACTTTCCATCCTTTAGGAGGAGCAGTCCTAGGAAAAGCCTGCGATCTATACGGTCGCGTCATCGGTTACCAGGGGCTGTATGTTGTTGATGGTGCACTTATGCCAGGCTCTACAGCAGGGACAAACCCCTCTTTCACCATTGCAGCTTTAGCAGAACGCAGCATGGAACGGATTCTTGCAGAAGATATTGTCTGATATTACTACAACGAGACTTCGGTGGAGTGTCGGTTTGGTTTTGAACTCAATATCTTCCGGTACTCCACATCGCCGTCGCCGTTCAGCATAGGCTTCAAATTCCACCCACTCTTGGGGCAAATACAAGCGTCGGTCTAGCAGAGTGTAACCTTTGCTGCTGGCATAGCCCAAAAACACCCCCGTTTGGCAGTTGGCAAGCAAGCGTGCCAACTTTGCCGCAGTACTAAAGAATACCTTTACTAGACCACCGCAAGTTTTTGCAACAAAGCCAAGAATGCCGTCACCCCCTCGCCCACCGGTGCTAGTAGTCCACCAAGCTTACTTTGCGGGGTCAGATAGTTGGATATAAACGCTCCATCTTTCTCCGTGCATCCGTGGTTTGAAAGCGCCAATTGACACTTGCTTGTTGAGAATTACGCTGTTTCTCCCAAGTGGTAATCTCTAACTCCAACTGGGAGCGATCGCCAATCCGTCTTTCTAGACATTGACGAGATAAAACGGACAATTCGATCTTCACCTGGTTTAACGCTCCTTGCATGTTTAGGTGTGTAGTGAAACAAAGCGTTTTTGTATAATGCGACGTGCTTCTTGCGGCTCAAAAGCTTCATATAAAGCTGCTGGATTATGAATGTTAAGGTTATCAAGAACCAAACGAATCACGTGACTCATCTGGGCAATAAATGTCTACTAAATATGAGCATTTGTTTTGCAAAATCAAATGAGTGTGCGCTGCTGCGTAACTTCTATGTGTCGCCATCCTGCCAAGGGCTGGAAATACGCAAATATATTAAGACTACCATTACGTTTATACTCGCGCGTCATAACGCTCAGGCTGATCAGGTTCGGGAGGTAAGGGTTGTCTAACTTCTTCTATAAGTTGGTATAGAGTCTTATCAAAACAAATTACTGGACGCTTGGGAACGCACACGGCTGGTTGTATAAATTTAATACATCTTCCATTCGTAAAACATACTCAGCATCAACGCTATTGTATGCACCACTGTTCTTTTAACCACGGTTAAACGAGCGTTTTTTTTAGAGTTTGGCGCACTGTTTCGTCAGAAATCGAATCAACGATACCAAGATTTACCAACTGCGAAGCTAAAAGCTGCATTGTCCAACGAGTCCGTCCTTCAGGCGCAGTCGAACAAGCAGTGGCTATTAGAAAGGCTTCTTGCTTAGCTTTCTTTTGTCACTCTGGGAAGAGTAAAATCATAAAAGAGGACTGAAAGCCAGGAGGGAAGGATGACACAGCCAAGAAGCCCCAAACCAAGCATCAAATTTGTAGATGAATATTGTGCAATTTACAGAAATATCTTTCCGCTTATTCAGAAGTTTTGAAAATTTCCGAGATTTACATTTGGGAATGATATCGGAAATAAAAAGGAAATCTTTACCAGAAATAGCTAAGGTAGTAGGGTTAGAGAATCAACAATCGCTACATCATTTTTTAACAGAGTCACCGTGGTCAATAGAATCATTAAAGAAACGAAGATTAGAATTAATTCTGCGGGTATTAAATGAGCAATCGCTGATTCTAATAATTGATGAAACAGGAGACAAAAAACAAGGTCGTACTACAGACTATGTGAAGCGGCAGTATATTGGGAACTTAGGAAAAATTGAAAATGGGATAGTTGCAGTGACAGCCTATGGCGTAATTGAAGATATGACCTTTCCGTTAGCATTTCAAATTTATAAACCACGAGAGAGATTGCAGCTAGGAGATAAATATAAAACTAAGCCAGAAATCGCAGCAGAATTAATCCGAGAACTCCAAGGCATGGGATTTAAGTTTGAATTGGTTTTGGCAGATAGCCTATATGGGGAAAGTGATGGCAATTTTATAAGTGTATTAAATCAATTACAACTACATTTCGTTGTAGCTATACGTAGTAATCACGGAGTTTGGCTGCCAAAAGGGCAAAGTATCAGGTATAATAAATGGCGTAAGTTTGACCGTGTTTTCTCGAATGGTCATCAGGAGATTCGACATATCAGAGAGATTATCTTTGGTAGGCAGCGCGATATTCGTTATTGGCAAATTACGACAGATACGGAAAAGCTTCCAGAGAATTAAACCTGGTTTTTAATGACCCATGTTCCAGGTATTAAATACTCAGAAGTTGGAAATCTTTACGGATTAAGAACATGGGTAGAATATGGATTAAAACAAAGCAAAAATGAACTGGGATGGGCGGATTTTAGACTTACCCATTATTCTCACATTCAAAGATGGTGGGAAATAGTTTGTAGTACATATCTCATGGTTAGCCTTCATTCAAGTGTTTTCCACTCTTCTCACAGTTATATTCTCCAAATATTTGCGGAACACCCTTTGTGGGATGAAAGTTATGGTTGGAAGAATATCCTGAATAATTTACGTCTTATTGTTCAACCTTTGATTCTTTTTAATTTGATTAAACCTTGGCTTAAAGTATTTTCTATACCTCAACTTTCTACAGGATTTTCTTACCTGATTAGCATCATGAATACCCAGGGTAAGCTCATCTAAATTTGGTATAATAAGAGCTTGACAAAAGAACAAAGATAGGGATCAAAAAGCAGAGAAAAAATGGACTTGACATCAGAGCAAAACAAGTGAGATGAAAGCAATGCGCTCACCCTGAAAACTCCAGGAATGAAACTTTATGCCGGCAGGATTTGAAACTAAATCGAGTAAAGCTAAAAAAAGCAATTGTCATCAGCCAAAGCCAGAACAGGTGGCATTAATTGAAGCTATACAACGGAGTTTAGTGGAGAATTTCTCTGATATCAAAGACCCAAGAGTAGAGCGAACAAAGAAACATCAACTAACAGATATCTTGGTGATGGCGATTCTGGCAGTTATAGCTGGAGCGCAAGGGTGGGAAGACATTGAGAATTATGGCATCAGTAAGCAAAAGTGGTTAGAAGAGTTTTTAGAATTACCAAATGGAATTCCCTCTGATGATACCTTCCGACGTGTATTCGAGTTCATCAACCCAGAAGAATTGAATCTTTGTTTCTTGAGATGGATAGAAACCCTGGTGACAAAGATGGGAGGAGAGATAATTCCCATAGACGGAAAGACAATTAGGGGTTCTTACGACCGAAATCAAGGGTTGGGAGCCTTGCATTTGATTAGTGCCTGGGCAAGTGAACAAAACTTGGTATTGGCACAGATGAAGGTAGAAGACAAATCGAATAGACCTGTCCGCAAATAAAGCTCAAAATAGCTGAAACCCTTACATAGCTTCCTTTTTAGCTTATCTTAGATAAGAAACTCTAAAACCCTCTCCAGAGCTAGGTTTCAGGCAAATAAAGCTCTCATTTCCGGATAAGTCTAATGAGATTACAGCTATCCCCGCATTATTAGAGTTACTAGATATCACAGGAGCTGTTATCACTATTGATGCAATGGGGACACAAACTGAGATTGCCAAAAAGATTATCGACAAAAAAGCAGATTATGTTCTGGCACTCAAGGCGAATCATCCGACTCTCTATCATCAGGTTAAACAATGGTTTGAACAAGCTTCTGCACAGAATTTTCAAGGTATTGATGTCAGTTATGACCAACGAGTTGAAAAAGGACACCACCGCACGGAAATCCGCTCCTGTTGGTCTGTTCCAGTTTCTGCACTTGGTGAACTTTACCAACCCCGAATCTGGGCTGGACTCCAAAGTTTGGTTATGGTTGTTCGGGAGCGTCGTCTTTGGAACAAAACAAAGGAGTGAGGTTCAATTTTATCTAACTTCTTTACACAGTGATGCTCAACTTTTAGGTCGAGCTATCCGCAAACATTGGGGTATTGAAAATCAGGCTCATTGGACGCTTGATTGTACTTTCGCTGAGGATGCTTGCCGCATTCGCTCTTTCCATAGTCCCCAGAATTTTGCTCTTTTACGACGCATTGCTCTCAATGCCCTCAATCGTGAACAAACTTACAAACGTAGTCTCCGACAAAAAATGAAACGGACTGGTATGGATAACGATTATATGATTCGAGTTCTCAGTTCCGGTTTCATTCACTCTACATTAGATTCCTCTCAGCCCTTATGTCAAGCCTAATTGAGATGCTCTTACCCTGCATGAATACCTTGCACAATCACCTATTTTTATCCCTTTGGTCAGACTATTTCTCTTTTTCCTCTGCCTAGAGTGACAAAAGAAAGTTAGGGAGATCCAAAAAATAAAATATCCAGCCGTGTATTGAAATAATTGGTTGGGTATCGCGGATCTAGGTTTGACGGCTGGATATTTTATTACTTGTAAATGCCTTACCATCAAGTTTACGAGGCTTTGGGGGATGAGGACGGTCATAAGCGTGCATACTCCAGACCCCCAATCACAAATTTCTCACATTCTTTCGCTCAACGGTCGAAACATTAATTCGTAGGGTAGAAGCGATTGCGTTATCTGAATAACCCTCACTCGCCATTAGAAGAATGTTTCCACGGGTTATGGTTCGTGCTTTGTGCTTACCTGTTTTAGTTAGCGATCGCAGTTGGGAAAACTCCGCTTCATTTAAATCCACTTCGGTATTTTTTTGCCATGATACCACCCTGATTCCGCGCATATTAGGTAGCTTACCAGCATCGGCTAGTACCAGGCAAAGTTAACTTGGTGGACTACTAGTTTGTCGTAGGCACAGCCCCGCCGTCGATGCGGATGTTGGCTCCGTTGATGTAGCTGGCACGCGGGCTCACAAGGAACGCGACCGCGTCGGCCACGTCCTCCGGTCGGCCGAGCCGACCGACCGGGTTGGGGACGACCTCCTTTACAGTCCGCTTCTCAATCTCGGCCCAGTCATCTCCCCAACCCATCTGCTGGGCGATGCCGAGGATCATCGGCTCGGTAGCGGGCGTGTGGATGAGTCCGGGGCTGACCGCGTTCACGGTGATCCCAGTCCCGGTCAGTTCCTTGGCCAAACTGCCCGTGAGGTTGGCGCTGGCGGCCTTAGTCGCCGCGTATTGGGGTCCGTTCGGGAGCGGCATTGCCGCCACCATGCTAGCCAGGTTGACTACACGACCCCAGCCGCGCTGCTTCATCAGCGGAACCAGGTGCTGGATCATGCGAACCATCGAGCCGACGTTCTGGTTATACAGGTTGACCCATTCAGCTGGCTTGCCGTTGGTCCAGTCGCCAGGGGGGAAAGTTCCAGCGTTGTTGACAAGGATGTCGATCCCCCCGAAGGCCGACAGCGCCTTCTCGGCGACTTGCGCCGCAGCCTGGTCGTCGGACAAATCGCCCAGGACAACGACTGCTTTGCCACCGCTGGCACCAATCTCTTGCGCCACGCGATCCGCTTCTTTCTCTTGACGACCCTGGACGACAACCGCCGCACCCTCTTTCGCCAGCACCTTGGCGATCGCCTCGCCGATGCCGCTGCTACTGCCCGTGACCAATGCCCGCTTGCCGTTCAATTGTAAGTCCATGAAAAACTCCTTTGTTAGTTGTTTGTTAATTAAACTTCATCGGAAATAAGGTAATCCCATCAGAGGTAATGCTTCGTGACGCAACAGGGTGTTCAGAAGAGGCTGTCATTCCCATCTCAAAAACAAACCTCGGGTCTTTCCTAACCTGATGGGTCTATCCTTAAAGGAATTTGATAGGAAGTTTCAGAACTGGGTTTTGAGAATAGCCGTTTATGGCTACATCCTCAGACCTGTGATGACAGGAGTATTTTGCCGAGCCGACCAGGGTGCTCTGCGTGCTCTAAAGCTTGCGTGAAATCTGCAATATCGTATTCCGCCTCGACAGACAGAATCAGTTCCCTACTCGCGACCAGTTGCATGAGTTCGGATAAGACCTTTTGTAGCTGTGCCGAGTCGGCGGTTTGAAACCAACTGGCCAGCCAGAAACCACGTACCATCACGTTCCCAAAAACCAGCTGGCTAGGGTCGATCAAGAGTGGCTGCCCCGCTAGCGCACCATAAACTATGAATATGCTGTCCTGAGCCAAGACACTCATGATGGCTAACGACAAAGGCCCGCCGACGGCATCGATCGCCTTGGTCACTGCCACTCCGTCGGTGAACTCCAGAACACGTTTCGGCCACGCTTCATCTTCGGTCGAAAGAATATGCTCAGCGCCAAAGCGTTTCAACTCGTCAATCGCATCGCTGCGTCGAACCAAGTTGATCAGGTTGATCCCACGCCGCTTGGCAAGTTGTACAACGATGCGACCCACCGTGGAATTCGCCGCTGTTTGGATGAGCCAGTCGCCTTTTTTCGCCACGACGCTATCGAGCAAAAGGTTGGCAGTGAGTGGATTAAGGAACATTTGGCAAGCCACACCATCCGGAATGCTATCTGGGATGGGTATCAGCGAAGTCGGCTGGACAATGAGATAGTCGCTCCACGTTCCCTGGGCACCCAGAGACACAACGCGTTGACCAGGCTCGAACCCGGTAACTCCGGCACCTAGAGCGTCGATGATGGCTAAAGCCTCTGCACCAGGTATCGACGGCAGTGGTGGCTTCACCCCATACAGCCCACGTACCATCATCAAGTCAGCAGGATGAATCGGCCGCTTCACAAGCTTAATGCGGATTTGTCCCTGCTCCGGGTTTGGGATAGGGACTTCGGAGATTTGGAGAACCTCGCTCGGGTCACCAAAACGGTCGAAGGTCACATTCCTCATGAAAGCTCCATGCGCTTGCGTCATCGCTATGTCTTATTATATTATCATCATCATATAATAAGGCAAGACCAAAGCGCAAAATTTATATTATCATCATCATGTAATAAGGCAAAACCAAAGCGCTAAAGGGAAAAAGCAAATTTCTGGCAATGCTCCATGAGGATCCGTTGTTCGCCGAATCTTCCGGCAAGGCGAAACAGACGATGCGGGCATGCCCTCATCTAAAGCTTCCGCGCTTGGGCAGCGGACAACGAACAAATAAGGAATCGAGAAAGGATCGGAGAAAAAGCCAGGATGAGGTACTCAAAGGAACACAAGCAACAGACGCGTGGACGCATCCTCCAGCAGGCGACCCAAGCCTTCCGCGAAGAAGGTCTACGCGGCGTGGGCGTCACTGAGCTGATGAGCAAGCTCGGCTTGACCCATGGCGGCTTCTATGCCCACTTCAAAAATAAGGAGGCTCTGGTGGTCGAAGCGTGCACATACGGCCTAAGCGAGGCAGTGGAAAAGCTCGAATCGGGTGCGGCAGAAGCGCCAGTGGGCGAGGAAGTCCGCAAGATGATTGAGGCGTATCTTAGTGATGAGCACCGCGACAACCCCGGACAGGGGTGTGTCGTGGCCGCGCTGGCAGGCGAACTCTGCCGCGAGCCAAGTCCCGTGCGCCGCACTTTCACGCGGGGGCTTCGCGCCTACATTGACCGCTTGGCTACCTTACTGCCGTTCCACGTCCGGCGCTCTCGTGAGGAGCAGGCGCTCATACTCCTAGCGGGCATGGTCGGGTGCCTCCTCTTGGCCCGTGCGGTCGACAACCGGGCCGAGAGCGACGAGATATTACGGGTTGGTCGTGAGTTCTATCTGGAGGCGTTCACCAGGAAAGCGTCAGAACAGTGAATGAATATTAGACTTTTATTTTTTTGGCAGTGCCTTAAATCATCAAGCATTGCCGAGTAACTGCTTAATTAGTAGGTAGGAAGATTATGTTTCATAAATTTAACGGACGCCGCCGATTTCTTCAAAATGCTGCCCTATTTTCTACTAGTTTAATGACTTCACTGGTCGGTGTTCGTCGCTCTATTGCCAGTGATGTGGTTGTAGACGCTCTTGTTATCGGCAGTGGCTTTGGTGGAGCCGTTGCAGCTTTGCGTTTAGGACAAGCTGGGATTAATACTTTAGTACTAGAACGAGGACGTCCTTGGCCAACTTATCCGCTTACGAATGCTCAAAATACTTTTGCTACTTTCCGTAAACCTGATGGTCGAGCCGCCTGGCTTAGCCCAAGGACGTATGATGGTGTCCCTGTAGATGTATATACAGGCGTTTTAGAGCGTAAAGATGGAAATGGAATTTCTGTTTTAACAGGTGCTGGGGTTGGAGGTGGGTCGTTAGTTTATAACGGCATTACTTATCAGCCCCCTCGTGAGCTATTTTATCGAAGCTTTCCGAGTTCGATTAACTACGACGAGTTGGAGCAAATTTATTACCCCCGCGTCCGTAAAATGCTAGCAGCTTCACCGATTCCCCCAGATATTTTGGCTACTAGTTATTATTTGGGTTCGCGGGTGTTTCTTGAGCAGGCAGCGCTTGCAGGACTTCCTAGTCGGTTGTTAGATATAGCTGTGAATTGGGACATAGTTCGTCAAGAAATTAATGGAACCAGAGTTCCTTCCGCTATTATTGGCGAACACTGGTATGGCATCAACAGTGGAGCCAAAAACAGTCTAGATAAAAACTATCTACTCCAAGCAGAGCAAACTGGACATGTGAATATTCTACCTCTACATTTAGTAACAGAAATAAGTGAAGAACCTGGATTCGGTTATCGTGTTTCAGTCGGTCAAATCAATGATACTGGAGAAATAGTTGCGACAAAGACCTTTACCTGTCGCTATCTATTTTTGGGAGCTGGTTCTATGGGGACTTCCGCACTTCTGGTCAAGGCTAAAGCAACAGGCACACTGCCCAAGTTAAATAATTATATAGGTCTAGACTGGGGGGGTAATGGAGATACTTTGTCTACTCGTTCAGGTTTACCAAAACCTACAAATCCTGGACAAGGGGGTCCTGCAACAGCAGCTATTGAATACTTCGATAACCCCTTCGGTCCCATCACTATCGCAGGGGCTGGTGCCGTATGGAATGCTCCTGATGGAACCTTAACATCTCTTAGTATGAGTATACCTTCAGTAAAAGGCGAACTTAGATACGATGCAACTACAGGTTTAGTTAACTTAATTTGGCCAGGAGAAGACCCCCAAGTTATGCAAATTGCGGAATTCGCATACAGACTACTTGATAGGAAAAATGCTACTTCGACTAACAACCTTACAACGGAAACAATTCTGGGGAGTGTGCCTCCGCGTAAGACCCGAACTTCAATTGACATGATACCCCTTAGTGCTCATCCTTTGGGAGGAGCCGTTCTGGGAAAAGCTTGTGATTTATACGGACGAGTCATGAATTATAAGGGGCTTTATGTCGTTGATAGCGCGCTTATTCCTGGATCTACAGGATGCGTGAATCCTTCCCTCACCATTGCCGCTTTAGCAGAACGCAACATCGAGCAAATTCTTAAAGGCGATATTATGACCTAAGTCATCAATTTGAAGGACTAGGCTCTCTTTCTTGCTTGTGAAATTATCAAGAGGTTCAATATGTTGAGAAAACACTTCAATTTTCTAGAAAGACATTTTGTGTCTGGGGCGACTGCCGCCATCATTTTGACCAGTTTGGGAATTATAGATCGACCAGCTAAATCCGCTGTGTTAGCTTTGAGTGATGACAACTCGCTCGCTGCATTTGACCCTTCTTTTTCAGATATTCCCTCAAATAATGGCATCCTCTTCTGGACTGTTGACGATGTGAATCAGTTATTCCAGAATGGGTTCTGGTATCGCATTGGCTCCGAAGGCAGAGAAAATTCTATAAATACTCTTAATTTGATTGGCATCGATCAATCTCAACCAGCTGACAACCAGCTCTCCGTTGCCTACGCTGGAACAGGCTTTGAAATTGCGCTCAACTTCACGTTGGATGGTGGCGCACAGGGCAGTGGCATGTCCAACTTATTCGAGAATATCACGATAAAAAACACTGGCTCTGATCAGTTAGACTTCCACTTTTTTAACTACACTGACTTTGACCTCACTGAAAACGGTGAGCAGGACACAACAAAAATAGGTAGTGGTATAGCCACGCAGTTGGATAATTTTACCTTTGCGACCGAAGTGATTGACCCAGCAGCAAGCTACTATCAGGTGTCTCCTTTCTCTAACATCCTAGATGCATTAGAAGACAATGTTACCACCACCCTGGCAAATTTTTCCGGACCGTTGACTGGTGACAATGCTTACGCTTTCCAATGGGATTTCGCCGTTGAACCAGAACAATCTTTCTCAATCAACAACCACAAATCCATTGCCCTGGTCAAATCGGTTCCTGAACCGACAACGACACTAGGCTTCATAGCCTTTATTGGTTTGATGCTCATTCGTAACAAGTTAAGAAAACTGTGCCGATGAGGTTTGAGGGCTGTAAAGCTGGTTAAATCTGTTATTTAGCCTACTTCTCATATTCCGTAGGTGAGCGAGGAGACTGATGGTATTTTTTACTTATGACACATTAGTGTTACAAATCAGAGTACAAAAAATGAATAATCATAGCATAGTTGCTGGCATGATTGACCAGTAAAATTCTGTTTGGTTAACAACAAAGGAAACGGGGTGTGCCAAGATTAGCTCCAAAATCATTGAATTTGAGTACAGAAAAACGGGACGAACTGCAACGGTTAGTCAACCGACACAATAGATCACAGCAAATAGCGCTGCGAGCAAAGATTATTCTGCTGGCTTCGGAGGGTCAAAACAACCGTGATATTGCTCGAACATTGAGTATGAGCCGAGATATGGCTCGTACATGACGAAATCGTTGGTTGTTTTTAAGCGATCGCGAATTACCAGCAATCCAAAAATTGAGCGATGCGGAACGCGGCGGCACACCAGCGAAATTTAGCATGGAGCAAGTCGTTGAATTATTTGCGCTTGCATGTTCCGATCCGGAAAACGATGGACGACCAATCAGCCATTGGACTACACGGGAACTCGCAGACGAAATGATCAAACAGAAAATTGTCAAAAGTATATCTCCAAGACATGTTGGAAGACTTCTACAGGAAGCTGAAATCAAACCGCATCAAAGCCGTTATTGGCTGACTCCCCCCCCGGACGATGAATTTGATGCCAAGGTGAAGCGCATCACCGATTTGTATCGAACAGCTGTCGAGGTGGCAAATCAAGAGAACGCACTATCTGTATCGATGACAGAACTTACGCAACTGTCACAAGCGATCGCCAGCCAGTTCTACATGAAAAATATAGGGATGGTTGGACGTTTAAGCTGTTGAATTAAATAGTTTGAGAGTAATCCATGCTTAAGTTGATAAATAGTTTGACCTGTTTTATAAGCTAGGTCTTTAAGTCTCAACCAGACAACTGGAGTTTAGACTAATCCATGACAAAATGACTCAGCAGCACTGAGTTGACAAGCTACACAGCTGAAAAGATAAAAACTAAAAGGTCAAGCTGACTTTGCTGGTTCTTTCTTGGGCTTTGCAGTA
>JAESFM010000105.1_pt1 | contig 38069 bp, 41 predicted proteins | sample 9266171 | NCBI WGS metagenome assembly JAESFM01 (sample SAMN14505069, study PRJNA617099) | algae metagenome | isolation source: Hassallia sp. WJT32-NPBG1 and co-occurring heterotrophs from well developed... | place: USA: Mojave Desert, Joshua Tree National Park, California | collected 2006-06-22 | reverse complement strand
ACGAATATCATCCTCAAACGAGTGAAACCATGATATATGCCGCTATGACGCATCTGATGTTACGCCGATTAGCCCGCAATCATCGTTGCTCAACTGCTTAAGAATTATTTTATAAACACCCTCTAAGTAATGCAAAACTCTTATTGTCTGCTGATGAGACAAAAGTTTAAATGCTCTGTTTGCAAAACACAACATTCGCATTTAAGTAATATCACAGCCAGTATTTTTTGTGCATCGCAGCATATCTAAGTTTGGGGTGGTTATTGTTAAAACTCTCATCAGTGGATATTTATCGTGTTTGAAATTGCGTTGTCAATAATATGTTTGAGGAAGTATTATGTTTTTCTCAAAAAAGTCAAATCAAAGACTGCCTAAATTGTTAATATTGTGTATTTTAGTTTCGGGTTTAGTAATTGCACCGTCTCTAGTTGAAAATAATTTACATTGGTTTAACAAACCAGTTTTAGAAGTTAGTGCTAACGCTCAAACTCCGGCTGGGGTACAAGAAGCACAACCGAAACAAAGCAATCCAGATAACAATTCAAAAGAAGAAACTAGTAAGTCTGAAGGGGAAAAACCAGCAAAACTGGATATTTTTAAAATGGTTACAGGTGCGCTAGCGGGGCTAGTGCTTTTTTTATACGGCGTGACAAGAATGGCAGAGGGATTGGAAGCGATCGCAGGCGATCGCGCTAAAGAGTTAATTAGTCGATTTACCACCAATCGCTATGCTGGAGTAGCAACTGGCACGGTAGCAACAACTATATTAGATTCATCCTCAGTGACAATCATCGTTGTCATTGCGATGGTTAGTGCTGGTTTGTTGTCGTCTGTGCAATCTCTCGGCGTCGTTTTAGGTTCCAACATTGGCACAACAATTGGTGCTCAAATCGTCGCTTTTAAAATTAACGAATATGCACCTATAGCGATGTTCGCAGGCTTTCTGTTGATTTTTCTCGGTAAAACCGAACGCTGGAAGCAAATCGGTTTAATTGCACTTGGTATCGGCTTGTTATTCTTTGGTCTTGACACAATTGAAAAGGCAATGGAACCTTTTGAAGAATATCAGCCATTTCTTAAATGGATGGAAACTTTGGGGGATAACACGCTACTCGGTGCTGGTGTTGGAGCGTTGTTTACAATCTTGGTTCAATCATCCTCCGCTACGGTTGCAATTATCGTTACTTTGGCTAGTCAAGGTTTAATTTCATTACCCGCAGGCATAGCATTGATGCTGGGCGCGGAAGTTGGCACATGTGCTGATACACTAGTGGCTACGATTGGACGCGATCGCCCAGCAATACGAACTGGTGTGTTTCATTTAATTTTTAATCTTGCTTGCGCTGCTGTCGGAATTATATTTGCTGGACAATTAGCAACACTCGCCAAATGGCTTTCTGGGATGGTGGGTGCGGGGGACGACATTGCTCGTCAAATTGCGAATGCCCAGGTAATCTTTAACATATTGGGCGTAGTATTGGTGATTGGATTCCTACCATTGATTGCCCGTGGACTGGAAAAGCTGATTCCTGATAAACAAAAAGGCGATCGCCCAGCTAAAGCTTTAGCAAAATAAAAAAATACTTACACGCTGGAAGCTTGTGGCTATAGGATACAGAAGCGTGAATTAGGGGTAATACCATTTTACTTTCTCTCAAGAACAGCTCCCCTGCACAAGGTTCTTCCCTGAAGTATCAACCTTAAAGTAAAGGTGAGGGGTGTCAAACCTAGCATTAGCTGTTCTGTATCCTTCCAGGGTGTAGGTGCAAGATATGCGATGTTCGTAACCAAAAGCGCGATGTTCGTAACTAAAAGCGCGATGTTCGTAACTAAAAGCGCGATGTTCGTAACCAAAAGCGTAGATCTAACCTTCAACCCCTTTCCTACAAGGATACAGAAGAGTAAATCAGGGGTATAGCCCCTCCTAGAACGATTTTTCGTCATTCCACATAATTGTAGAGACGTTCCTCTGGAACGTCTCTACGAAGCTTTTTTGGTGAATTCAGGGGTCAGACCTACCATTGGCTCTTGTGCATCCTTCTTTCTTGTCGGTGCTTTCGTTGGGATGCTGCACTCAAATTAAACAGCGATCGCTACATTAGAAGATATAGATAAAAATCGCCCTTATTAACTCGCAACTCACACAAAAACCATGAGTGCAAACGCCACTATTTCTCAAAATCCCTTACTCAAAGGCTACGGCTTACCTCCTTTTGCAGACATTTCTCCAGAACAGGTTGTCCCAGCGTTCAAACAACTGCTAGCAGAATTAGACACAGAACTTGCCACTTTAGAAACTAAGATAGAACCTTCTTGGAGCGGTTTAGTAGAACCTTTAGAACATTTAACAGAACGCCTAAATTGGAGTTGGGGCATAGTCAGCCATTTAATGGGCGTGAAAAATAGTCCAGAACTGCGCGAAGCTTATGAAACTGTTCAACCAGATGTAGTGCAGTTTGTCAACAAGTTGGGTCAAAGTCAAGTTATTTACAATGCTTTTAAAACACTACGGCAAAGTGAGACTTGGACAACTTTTGATTCTGCTCAACAGCGCATCATCGAAGCCTCAATTCGAGATGCAGAACTTTCGGGTGTAGGGTTGCAAGGTGAAGCGAAAGACCGTTTTAACGCCATTCAGATGGAGTTAGCGGAACTTTCCACTAAGTTTTCTAACCATGTACTCGATGCTACCAAAGCCTTCAGTTTGACTTTGACAAATAAAGCAGAAATTGACGGCTTACCACCCAGTTTACTGAGTTTGGCGGCACAAGCTGCACGCTCTGAAGGTGCAGAAAACGCCACACCAGAAAACGGTCCTTGGCGGATTACTTTGGACTTTCCTAGTTACGGTCCTTTTATGCAGCACAGCACTCGTCGGGATCTGCGAGAACAGCTTTACAAAGCTTTTATCACTCGCGCTTCCTCCGGGGAGTTGGACAACAACCCGTTAATTGAGCGCACTTTGGAGTTGCGTCAAGAACTAGCAAATTTACTCGGCTTTAAAACTTTTGCTGAGTTGAGTTTAGCAAGTAAAATGGCTCCGAATGTTGAAGCCGCAGAAGCGCTTTTAGAAGAATTACGCGGTGCTAGTTACAATGCTGCTGTTAAAGACTTAGAAGAACTTAAAGCTTTTGCAGCAAAGAAGGGTGCAGCAGAAGCCAATGATTTGAAGCATTGGGATATCAGCTTTTGGGCTGAACGTCAAAGAGAAGAAAAATTTGCTTTCACCGCTGAAGAGTTGCGTCCTTACTTTCCCCTTCCCCAAGTGCTAGATGGCTTATTTGGATTGGTGAAGCGGCTATTTGGCGTGACTGTCACTCCTGCCGATGGACAAGCTCCAGTATGGCATGAGGATGTACGTTATTTTCAAATTGCGGATGAAACGGGTAATCCTATAGCTTACTTCTACTTAGATGCTTACAGCCGTCCCGCAGAAAAGCGCGGTGGTGCTTGGATGGATACCTGCATCAATCGTGGGAAAATCAAAGAAAATGGAGCGATCGCTACTCGTTTACCTGTAGCGTATTTGGTATGCAATCAAACTCCCCCTGTCGATGGCAAGCCTAGTTTAATGACTTTTAATGAAGTCGAAACTTTATTCCATGAGTTTGGTCATGGCTTGCACCACATGCTAACTAAGGTAGATTACAGCAGTGCGGCAGGCATCAACAATGTAGAATGGGATGCCGTGGAATTACCTAGCCAGTTTATGGAAAACTGGTGCTATGAAAGACCAACTTTGTTTGGGATGGCAAAGCATTACGAAACTGGCGAGACGCTACCAGAGCATTATTATCAAAAGCTGTTGGCAGCAAAGAATTATATGAGTGGCAGTGCCATGCTCAGACAACTGCACTTTAGTATCTTGGATTTGGAATTGCACTACCGCTATCGTCCAGGTGGGAATGAAACTGCCAAAAATGTACGCGATCGCCTTGCGAAAACAACAACCGTTTTACCACCACTCCCGGAAGACGCATTTTTATGCGCTTTTGGACACATTTTCGCTGGTGGATATGCGGCTGGTTATTACAGCTACAAGTGGGCTGAAGTCCTAAGTGCTGACGCTTTTGCTGCTTTTGAAGAAGCTGGCATCGAAGATGAGCAAATAATCAAAGCTACTGGCAAACGCTACCGAGATACAGTGCTAGCGCTTGGTGGTAGCAAACATCCGATGGAGGTGTTTAAGTCTTTTCGGGGACGCGAACCGAGTACAGCAGCGTTACTTAAGCATAATGGTTTAGTCGCTGCTGCTTAATTTTAACCCTAGAAGCTTTAATTAATTAGCCCGCGTAGGCGGGCTAAGTTTGTATAGCCGAGCCAGTGGGTTGGACGGGTTTCCCGGCTTGTTCGCGCAGCGTCTCCCCTTCTCCCAAAGGGAGAGGCTAACGCCAAGGGATAAGCATCTGGCATCCAGGCTTAGAGCTTGAGGGCGAATAAAACCCAACTTTTTATTAAGCATGAAACCTTAATTTATTTACTTTCTTTTCCTATTTCTTCGCAAGACTTAACTCATATTTAATTAAGAATAATTAATATAGATTAAAACTAATAAAAATAATCATAAATACTTAACTTTAGACTGCAAAATGAAGAGTATGCTTAATCATTAGGAGCCTAGTTGATAATTTAAGTAACTGGGTGCAAATAAATGTAACTTGTCGATAGCTCTTTGTCATGTATTTAAAGGCAAATGACAAAAGTTTATTTGTACCCAGTTACTTGCTAGGTTGTTGAGCAAAGCGGTGAAAACCATAGCAAACTTAACAACAGAACGTAAAATGATCCAAAAAATTTTGCTAGCTGTCTCTGGATTGGGGCACGCCGAAGAAATGTTAAAAACTTTAACACAATTGCCATCAATCCAAAAGGCAAAAGTTACAGTTTTACACGTTGTACCTGGGCAAACTACCGCCGAAGTGATGACAGCAAAGTGGGAGGAAGGCGGCAGAATTCTAGCTAATGCCATTCAAAACTTAAACTTAGATCCTAGCCAGATTTCTTCAATTTTGCGGCAAGGAGATCCCAAAGATGTAGTTTGTCAAGTAGCCGATGAAATCGACGCTGATTTGATAATTATGGGTTCACGGGGACTTAAGCGACTGCAATCGATTTTATCGAATTCAGTTAGTCAGTACGTTTTTCAATTATCTTCTCGCCCGATGTTGCTGGTAAAAGATGACATTTATGTCAAAAATATTAAGCGCGTTATGGTGGCAATGGATAAATCTGATGCTGCAAAACACTGCTTAAAATTGGCTACATTCTTATTGCAAGGTATTTCCGGTGGGCAGTTAATTCTTGCTAATGTTGATACAGATTTACGCGGTAAATCATCGGAAATAAGCGAAGTTAGTTCCGAAAAAAATCCAGTTTTGACAGCAGCGGTTGCAGAAGCGGAAAGATATGGTGTACCAGTTCGTTGTTATACAAGCAGCGGCAAACCAGGTGAAGAAATTTGTCGCTTGGCGGAAGAATTGAACGTAGACTTATTATTACTCGGTTCACCCGATCGCCGTCCTTCAATTGCCAAAAGTTTTGTAGATATAGACAGACTTATAGGCGCTTCCTTATCTGATTACGTTCGCGTTAATGCTAGTTGTCCGGTATTGCTAGCCAGAACCGAAGCTTAAGGATAAATAGAAACCCCCACACTACAAGTGCAGGGGTTCTTTATTTTATACAAATCTTAATTATCTTTTCCACCTTCACGGCTGGCAGTTTGGATGTAAAGAATCAGTAAAAAGACAGTGGGAACAAGTACGAACAAAATGCTCGCTACGAACCCTAGCTCATTAACTTGCATGGCAAGATAGCCTCTCTTTTATTTCCGGTCAACAACTTTAGGATAGCATTATACACGTCCGAGTCAGCCCAAATTTTTACTTACATTTATTAGTCACGTCCCATCAACCAAAATCTCAAGGCTTTGTAACTACGCTGACTGCACCGTTGACCACAGTTTGACAAGCAAGACGGTAATTTTCCGGCTTTTTCTTCAATATCCGTTTTTCTGTATCTGTCCGCTCCGAAAGATTTTCCATTCCTTCGACTATCTCAACAATACAAGTGCCGCAATTACCACCACCGCCACAATTCGTCATTTTGCCAATAAATTTATAGATGTCAATATTGTTTTGTATGGCTTTAAGCCGCAGATTAGCACCATCTGCTGCGATTACTTCTTTATTCTCTTTAACGAATGTGATGTTACCCATTGTTGTTTAGTGACTTTCAAGGCTGAGTGTTGATTTAGCTTTATTCGGTATCTTACTCATTATATAGAAATATTAAGAAATATTAATATAATATACTTATCTAAAAAATAAGACAGGCAACATGCCTGTCTCGTAAAATTTAACTCAATTGTGGTCTTACCACCAAAGCGAATAGTTTAGCTTACCTAAAACCCACGGCTGCTTGCCAAACAAAAGCTAGCAACAAAAAGAAAACGGGAATGATTGGTAGAACATCTACCAATGGGTCGAAAATTTGGTAAGCTTCCGGCAATTTTGCTAATAATAGTGCAGCTTCCATGTTCGTTTAAATCCACCTATCCAACACAGCTTTCATAATTGAGAAATATCTTAACACGCATTGGTTGAGTTGTTAGTTGTTGCTTGTGAATTGTTAATGCTTAATTGATGGGCATGGGGCATTGGGAATAGGTAATAGGAAGAAATTGTCCCCCATGTCTCCCCATCACCCGATTTCCTGACTCTCCATTTCTCCAGGAGTAAGCCAGTGAGCAAAGTCTGTGGCAAAGCGATCGCTTAATATCGATTCTCGGATTTTTTGGGTAAAACTTATCAGTTCGGTGATGTTGTGAATACTCAATAAAGTGTATGCCAAAATTTCCTGCGATCGCACTAAATGAGACAGATATGCACGGCTGAAGTTTTGACAAGTGTAACAACCACAAGTTTCATCTAATGGCGTAAAATCTTCACGAAATTTAGCATTTTTCAAATTCCAGCGATCGCCTTGTACGATTGCTGTACCATGCCTCGCCCAACGAGTGGGAATCACGCAATCAAATAAATCTACACCAGAAGCGATAGCGATCGCCATCTCTCGATAAGTACCTACACCCATCAAATAACGTGGCTTATCTGGGGGTAAAAGTGGCGCTGTCGCTTGCACAATATTTGCGATTAATTCTGGCGGTTCTCCCACACTCACACCACCAATCGCATACCCAGGCAAATCTAACTCAGCTAAAGCCACCGCCGCTTGAGAACGCAAATCTAAATACACGCCTCCCTGTACAATACCAAACAACGCCTGATCGCTGCGTTGATGCGCCGCAATACAACGTTGTAACCAGCGATAAGTACGCGCTGTGGCTGCTTCCACCTCTTGGCGAGTAGCTGGATAAGGCGGACATTCATCAAACGCCATAATCACATCCGCGCCCAGAATATTCTGAATCTCGATTGAGCGCTCTGGTGTTAAGTTAATAATCTGACCATCGTGTGGTGAGCGGAATATTACCCCATCTTCAGTAATTTTTCGCATTTCGCTCAAGCTGAAAACTTGAAACCCACCGGAATCTGTGAGCATTGGACCATTCCAGCCCATAAACTTATGCAACCCCCCACCCCCAGCAACAATCGCTTCACCTGGTTGCAGGTGGAGATGATAAGTATTTGATAACACCATTTGCGCCCCAGTTTCCTTTAATTGAGCAGGCGTCAGGGTTTTGACATTTGCAAGGGTTCCCACTGGCATAAACCGTGGAGTTTCAACGATACCATGAGGGGTAAAAAACGCCCCAGCCCTCGCTTTTGTTTGGCTACAGCAACCAAGGCATTGAAAAGAGAATGTAGAACTCAAAATAAAAGCAACCGTTGATATTTAAGGTAAGTTTGGTGAACTTAATCAAACATAACTATAGCTTGACATGTTGATCTTCTACCGCTACTAAAGCTTTCAATGTTACAAGACTTGCTGCGCTTCCTTTCTGTAACGCCCTAATGCACTTACTGGTGACGACAAAAAACCTCGATAATATATATATATGTAAATAGCAGCTTAGAACGAATCACAACTGTCATCGTCAATTTCTGCATCCCACCGAGCTGATAGCACCTGCTCCATCATCGCTTCAATGGTGCTGACATTCAAATTGCGCTCGCGTCGCTCTTGTAAAGGGGTAGACAAAGGAATGAGTCGCAGACAAGTTCCTTCTTGTACCAAATCAAAAAAGCTTTGCTGCTGCGGAGACTGTTTTAATTCTAAATAATCGAAGCTATGAACATTTAAATAAAGAGCATGGTTAGCTACTAGCGTAGAGCGTCGCGGATTCGCAAAGACTTCCATTACATCTCCATCACCCTCACTTTGCAACTTGCCATCTTGGGTATAAATGTAGTGGACACGACCTAGATCCGTCAACAATCGTCGTATATCGAGCTTATTTACAATTACGCCCGTGTTAATGATGCACGGAGCTGGTATCTTGGTATCGGGTAGATGGTGGCTCATAATTAAATAGCTTTCGGCGCGAAGGTGAAGTACAACACAGCTAAACAGTCAATTGAACAGATGCGGCTAAACCCTACATTTAAATCATTATCAATTTTGTGGGGCAAATAACTAATAATTTGAAATAAATTATTAGTTGAAAATCGGTACAACGGAACTGCTAGTGATTAAATTGCTACTTCGGAAAATATGTTTTAGGTTTATTTTTATACTATGGATTTGTAGTTAACCACTGACACAAGCATAACAAAATTTTCCGGGAGAATTTATCATGCTACTGAATCTTATTTAAAGCTTTAAAATTTGATGGTGTTCCCTGTACCCTATTTTTCAGCGTCATTCTTCATTTGTCCTTTATTTTTTGTCATTTGTCATCTGTAAAAATGCTAATGACTAATGATTAAGGATTAATAATTAAGGTAACAAATATGACTAATGAAGAGCAATGGTGGAAAAAAATTTTCGACAAGCTAAGAGCTACAGTTATATTTTATACCGCAATACCTTTGCCATATTTGGACAAGTTAGACTTTTCAGAGGTGGCACGTTTTGCACCGATAATCGGGCTGATGATTGGCGGAATTTTGGGGCTATTTGATACTGCGATGAGTTATCTGGGGATGGCAGTATTAACTCGTAGTGCCTTGGTAGTTAGTGTTTGGATTGCCATTACGGGAGGACTGCATTTAGATGGAGTAATGGATACTGCTGATGGGTTAGCCGTAGGTGACAAAGAACGACGATTGGAGGTGATGACAGATAGTGCGACAGGTGCGTTTGGGGCAATGGCAGCGATCGCCTTACTATTATTAAAAACAACCGCATTGGCAGACATCGACCAAAACCGATGGCTAGTTTTGATGGCTGCTTGTGGGTGGGGACGTTGGGGTCAACTTTTAGCGATCGCTCAATACCCTTACCTCAAATTAACTGGTAAAGGCGCATTTCATAAAGAAGCAATTCGTTCTTATAAAGATTGCTTACCAGGATTATTGCTGCTGCTAGGCTTGAGTGGTTTGGAAATTTTAATCGACAAACGTCTATTTGTTGTTTTGGGGATGACACTGGCAGGAAGTGCGATCGCCTTTGTAACTGGTGCTTGGTTCAATTATAAATTAGGCGGACATACAGGAGACACATACGGCGCAGTCGTTGAGTGGACTGAAGCTTTATTTCTGTGTGTAGTGACCGCTTTAGGGAGTTAGGAGTTAGAAGTCAGGAGTCAGAAGTTAGCAATATAACTTAATAACTCATAATTGAGAAATTTTAACTTGTGATTCATAACTTCCACTTCTAATACCAATTTTATGTGAGGTTGCGCTTTAGCCTGGACGCCAGGTGCTACAACGATCGTATTCCTGCGCAACGCACTGGCTCGGCTACACAAACAAAGCCCACCTTGTCCTAAGGGACACGCACTCGCGTTGGTGGGCTAATTAGGGCATCTTCTATAGAAACGCTATAACTTCGCCCTTCATAACTCCTAACTTTATTTTACTGGTTGCAGCTTTGTCACTTTAAGTTTATAAGTCCCGACTCCAGTTTCTCCAAAAGACCTAACACGAATGATGTAATTTCCTGTTTGAATAATGCGGGTGAACAGCAGGGAATTACTGCTACCATCGGGACCGTCATCATTTTCTGCTAGTGTCGCTCCATCAGGTCCTAGAAGCGTGATGATGCTATCAAAGCTGTCGGAGGACAGATCAACCGCGAGATTATCACCCTTGGTCAGTTTCACAAAGTAATCACGGGCAAAGCCACCTTGACCGGTGGGAATGTCTTTATCTGAAAGCGTATCAGAAATTTCCCCAGTATTAGGTAAAGGTATGGGAGTATACAACTTATTTTGAGCAAAAGCTGCTGTTGTACTCATACCAATTGCCAGCAATGTAGCAGGAACAATTATTACTTGCCTCAAACTTGCCCCGAAAGCTTTACTTATCATTACCAGCAGTGTTCCCACAAAAACAGTGTAATCTGGTCAATTATAGATTTCTCAAGCCTAGCTTGCCTACATATTCTTGTTTATCTTTCTTTTACAGCAGTAGCAAGTGCTGCTAATCCCTCTACGGCAATTCCACATTGATGAAGTACTTGCACCGCAGATTTAGCAGTAGCACCAGTAGTGTAAATGTCGTCAATTAACAACACTGGTACATTTGGGCGATAGTGAGAAAATTGTTTCCCTAGAGCAAAAGCTTCTGCCAGGTTTTTTTCTCGCTTGAGGGCAGATAAACCAAATTGTGCCTCAGTATCTCGCACTCTTGCCAAACCATTTTGTTTGAATTTTAACCCTGTTGTTTGGCAAAAGCTTTCTGCTATAAGTGCTGCTTGGTTATAACCCCGTTTTTTAAGTTTGCCAGAGTGGAGTGGAATGGGAACAACTATCAAACGTCGATTTCTTTGTGGCGAATTCAACCATGCTTCTCCTAACCATTGTCCCAAAGGACGAGCGATTTGGGGATGATTTTCGTATTTCATGGCAGCGATCGCTCTTTTTAGAGAACCGCTATACATACCCCAGGCAAAGACTGGTATTGATTCTTGCCAACGACTATTGGGTTCGGCTAAGTGACAGCTATGTAACTGTTTTACGCAGTATTGACAAAATTCTTGAGATGTTTGGCGCTGGCACAGAGGACAATTAGATTCAAGAAAAAGGTTGAGTAAGCCTTTGAGATTTCTAGTCCAGGTTAGCATTTTCAAAGTTAAGATATACGTTTGCAAATTATATTTCCCGATTTGCATTCTTAAGTAGCGGCTTATTCTCTGACAACAAACCCTTACATATCTTTCCCAATTAAGCTAGCCAAGGTAGACACCATTTCTATAGTTTCAACGGGTTTGGGAATATGAACAGCAAACCCCATTTTAAATGCTCGTCCACGTTCTCCAGAATTATTGCCAGGAACGATCGCAACCATTGCCATCGACTTACGGGATTTTTGCTCAACTTGTTTGAGTTTGACTTGAGTTGTCAGTAAATGAGCTTCATTGTCATTTAGGGAAGTTAAATCCATTAGCATAGCATCGGGTTGAACCCGATTTAGTAAATCGGCTATCTCCTGAATATTTGTTGCAGCGATCGCCATAGCATGGCGTTCTTCAAGACTGCTGCAAAGAGCTGTAGCATCAGGAGATACAACTAAAACTTTCATGTTTTCCAAGCTACAGTAAGTAAATTGATACCCTACTCGATGTACTTTCCCCCATTCGCACATTAATTCGGTGATGGGAGTAAAAGTTTGACCATGAGGAGTGAGAGAATATTCTACGCGAGGTGGTGACTCTGGGAATGATTTTCTGTAAATTAAACCCTCCTTTTCTAATTCTCTCAATTGTTGAGTCAAGACTTTTTGTGTAATGTTGGAAATTAATAACTTTAATTCACCAAAACGCCTCGCATCCCGTCTTAGCCACCAAAGGATCAGACATTTCCACTTGCCACCAATCGCTTCAATCGTTACTTCTACAGGGCAGGAATAGTTTTTGATATTAGTATCCATTTGGTAACTTTTAACCCTTGGATATTATAATTTATCGGCTCGTTGAAGACACCAAAACCAAAATTACTGGTGTTCATCATATGGCAAAAAAAATACCTTAAGGAGAACAGGAAATGCAAATTAGCGGTGTAGTTGCATTAGTTACAGGCGCAAATGGTGGGATCGGTTCTCACTTTGTAGAGCAGTTACTGAATTTGGGTGTAGCAAAAATATATGTGTGCGCTCGTAGTCTTGGCAAACTCAACCCTCTTGTTTCACTAGATCCTGCTCGCGTTTTCCCAATTGAATTAGATGTGACGAATCTTCAATCAGTTGCAGCAGCAGCAACTAAGTGTCAAGATGTGACTCTTGTAATCAATAATGCGGGAACCTCCCTCAATCAGGGACTGATTGCTGCATCAGATATCGATAGTGCGCGAGCAGAAATGGAGGTTAATTACTTTGGGATGTTGTCTATGTGTCGTGCTTTTGCACCTATCCTCAAACAAAATGGTGGGGGTGCGATCGTCAATATTTTGTCAGTGCTGGGAAAAGTAAATTTGCCGTTCAGCGGTTCTTACAGCGCTTCTAAAGCCGCTGCTATATCGATGACTCAAGGGGTGCGGGCAGAACTTGCAGCAGAGGGTATCCTGGTAGTTGCCGTGATGCCTGGAACTGTGGATACTGAGCTAGCAAAGGAATGGCCCAATCCCAAGGTAGCACCTGCGGAAGTCGCCAGGGCTGCTCTACAAGCAGTTATTGACGATGTGGAAGATGTTTATCCTGGCGAACAGGCTATACAGGTTTCTGCACAATTACTAAGCGATCCAAAAGGTGCTGAGAAATATATGGCAGCTTTTTTACCTGGCATGGTGTTAGCAGGTACTGATGCTTAATGAAAAAGAGGGGGAAAGGGTATAAGAGTTATAACTCTTTAACATAAATGCGATCGCATCTTGTGGTTTCTACACCGGTTGCTGGTTGATAGCCATTGCTTTCATACAGTTTGACAGCTTCCGCTAACACGCTGGCGGTTTCAATCCAAATTTGCTGGAAACCACGGGAGGCGATCGCTTCTTCTAGCTGTTGTAACAAATATTTCCCTAGTCCTAAGCCCCTAGCGCTGGGTAAAAGATACATTTTCCTGATTTCTACAGCTTTTTCGCCGCGATGTATGGGGTAGTATGCAGCAGTACCTACTATCTTGTTTTGGTGTTCAATTACCCAAAATTCGCCACCTGTTGCTAAGTAGCATTCTTCGACTTGCAACACATCTCGATCTGCACCATTTGGCTCCCAACCCAAACCGTATTCTGATAATACAGAACGAATGACTTCAGATGCAGGTGTGCGATCGCGTTCTTCCCAGTTACGAATCAGAAAATCTTTATAAGTGGCTCTCATGAAATTAGGAACCTAAATTACTATTAATTTCAATCAGATTTCCATCAGGATCGCGAAAGTGCGCTGTTCTAGTTCCCCAGTCTGGGCGATCGCATGGCTGAGTCACAAATATTACATCTTTTTTTGTAAGTTGTTGATATGTTTCATCCACATTATCTACTGCAAAAATCAAGGCACTTCTATCTTGGCATTTTACAGAAGACGGCTGATTAGCGTTTCCAACAGCTTCAGCCATTAAGTGTTGTTTAAATAAAGCAAGTTTGGTATCTCCGGTTTTAAACTCAGCATACGCACCATTTTCATCGCCCCAAGCGATATCAAATTCCATGATATCTCGATAAAAAATAAAACAAGCCTCGAAATTGGAGACTAGCAGTCTTACGTATGTGAACTGGAGGGTCATATTTAGGGCTTATGCATTGTACATATGTACTATACACAATTTGGGGATATTAGCTAGGGTTTGCCCAAATCTCGCTTAAATACAATATAAAAGTTTGTAGTAGACGTTGAAACGCCTATTTTAAGCACTGAAGTGCTTACTACGATTAACTATGAATTCTCGGTTCTGGGTGCAAAGTTGATAATAATTGACTTTCAATCATCGCCAATTCATCAAGGCGTTGCATAACAATTTCACGGTTAAAATAAGTATCAGCTAAAACCCAGTAAGTACCAAAGTGTCGCGCTTCTGATGCCATCAAACCGCGATAAAATTTGGCTAGTTCTAGTTCGGGACAATGAGTTGCTAATAATCCTAAACGTTCGTGACTGCGGGCTTCAATTAAACCGGTAACTAATAAAGAATCTAAAAATCGTTCTGGTTCTTTGGGTCGAACTTGTGCTTTTAAACCCGCACCATAGGGAGGTGGCGATAATGGGGCAAGGGGAATATTCCGGCGTTCTAGCCATTGATTGACTAGCTCAAAATGTTCTAATTCTTCACGAGCGATCGCAGTTAATTCCCGTACCATTTTAGTATTGGAAGGGTAGCGAAACATCATGTTTAAAGCCACACCCGCTGCTTTGCGTTCGCAGTGGGAGTGGTCAAGAAGAATAATATCTAAATTAGCGATCGCTTGTTGTATCCAAGCAGAACTGGTGGGTTGTTTTAGGACGTTAATCGTCGGTAATTGAGAAGAAAGCACAGGTTCACAAAACTCCAGATATTTCAATTTAACTGGGTAGCCCAGCAAATTGATTGTAATCGTAGTCAGGGCTTAAGTCCTCATATTATAGATAAGGACTGAAGTCCTTACTAGGAAATCAATACAAACTACAATCTGTTGTAGTGTATGGTTTAATGACGTTCGGAACACTGTTTTTCTGACCGGCAAATTCCTTTCCGTAATAACCATCATCAAAACCACGAGCGAATTCGCCCCCAGCAGTACGCGGTTTGTATTTATCACCTTTTTTAGCGCTGCTCTGTCCTTGGCGGTAGCCGTCGGAGTAAGCTTGAGGGTGATAGGCGGGGTCTTCGTCAACTAGCCATTGAGTAGTAGGAAAGCAGTATCTTATTGGTTGTATTGGATAGCGACGGTAATACGGATACCGATTATAATTATACCGCCCATGAGACGGATACCGATTATAATTATATCGGCGATGAGCTTCAACTGGCTGATTGTTAATTAAAAAACTAGTAGTGGCAGCCAAAACTACTAAACTAGCCGAAATAATTTTTTTCATAGTCGCAGTCTCCAGAGTTAAATCACTCCTGGTACTTTTAAGATATCGTTCAGAAGTTTTGAGCGACATCACCAGATAGGGTGAATAATTGAACTGGGGACTGGGGATTAGGGACTGGGGACTAGGGAATGGAGACTCGGAAGAAACAAATTCACCACAAAAATGATTTGCCCCGACAACTTATTGCGAAGTCGGGGATCTGATGAACTTATATATTTGGCATTAAGCATACTCTTTCAGACGTGGGAGCAATCCAAATAAAGTTAAAATAGCGATCGCACTCAGCGCCACTGGGGTAGTAAACTCAAAACCATCCACATCTCTAAAACCTTGCTTAATGGCTTTGTCAAAGGCTGCTTGCTTAATATCAAAGGTTTTCTGATTGGCTTTCAATCTGAATTCATCAAATGCCCAATTAGATTGTCTTGGTTGATTACCTAAACAAAGTGCGATCGCTTCAGTATGTTTTCCAGCGCGTTCGAGTTGGCGGATCTGTTTATCAATAGCAACATAACTACCTAAAGTTGTGAGGTTGCTCACTGTAGCTTCTCGTTCACCAGCAAAGGTAATATTTTTTAGTTGGTCAGCTAACAAGCCTGTGATATTATTCGGTTTGTAGCCGGATGCAGATGCGGCGGCAGCGACTGTTTCAAAAGTCTCACCATCAGACGGTTTGGCAATTTTAGCTATAGTATTAAAAAAAGACTGTTCGTGTTTCAAGGCAAAAGCTGGATCTAACAGATAGCGACTTTGAGCGGCATTGGCGATGTAACCTAAGGCGCGGGCTTGTCGCAAAGTGTGCATTGAGGTAAAAGCGTCCTCTGTAGCAATTCTTAGATTTTGGGAAGCAGAAAGAAATGCTCCTGTAGTGTAATTCAAAAAAGCAATAGCGATCGCACTCGCCGCCAACAGCATAGGATTGAAGGTACGGCGCGTCCGCTTACTAAGAAAAATCTGTAATCCTATTAATATCGTGATTAGTGCAACACCAGAAATTACGATGAAAAATAGCGATTTGCCGGAGTCAAATTTTTCCTTATTATATGTAACATTTAAAGCGTCTACATTCACCTTATCTAGTGCGTCGGCTGCTGGTAATAGCTTTTGATCCATAATTTCCGCAGCACTTCGATAAGCAACCACCATATTATTAGTATCACCGCGTTCGTGAAAATCACGCGCCTGCTGAATCTTGGCGATGTAATTACCTAATTCTAATTGCAAAGTTTCGAGAGGTTTTCGCTCTTTATCCCCGTAGCTGATACTTTCCGCAGCAGCAACCAGTCTTTGAGTTAATTTTTCGTATCGCTCCTCGTAACCTTTGACAGCATCTTGGTTCTGTCCAGGTGGTAATAGCAGTTCTTTAACAATATAGGCATCCATACCCGCTGCTGCATCTTTGAGACGCTGGGCAGTAGTAATACTCGGTGTCGATTCTTTACCAATTGTGTTAATGGCGTGCCGTTGCCCTTGAATGCTACTCATGGTAGAAACTAACATCAGTAAACTTGCAGCCCAAGTGAGATACAACCCACCTTGAAGCAGTTGCGGAGTATTTAGTTTTTTAATTGCTTTACTTGAGGCTGAGATTATCTTACTCATATTTTTTATGCTTATAAAGATTGGCGAACGGCTTTGACAGCAATTCGAGTCCAGTGTCCTAAAGTAAATTCGTCTCCATCTTGTAGAGGTGCATCCACCATTGGCTTCAATTCCACCCCGTTAAGCTTGGTACCGTTAGAAGAATTAATATCGCGCAGAGTTAAAGAACCGTCTGACTCAAGGTTTAACAAAGCATGACGGTGAGAAACAGCATTGTCAAAATCTAAAGCAATTTCTGGTTCAATTGCTCTAGCTTGGCTATTGCGACCGATAAGGTTATTTGGTTTGTTTAGGCGAAATGCGATCGCTTGCTGATTAGTGGGTGCTTCCGGGCTTTCTGGATGCCTTAGGGATGGATCGATTGTGATAAGAAGTTCCCAGGTAAGGGCAGTGGGAGAGGAGGGGGAAGACAAAGAGGAAGGTGAAGATAAAAAAGCAAATTCTCCCTCATCCCCCTGCCCCCTGCCCCCTGCCCCCTGCCTCTTTGTCTCCTCAATAGCGATCGGCACTTCGCCATGTGCGCCGGTGACGAAGTTGTAACCGCAAATCTCGCAAAAGTTACCACTGTTGGGTTCGCGGTTAACACCGCAAGCTGGGCAGGTTTCGAGAGTTATGTTTTGTGGTGTGGGTGAAGCGATCGCGTTTGTCACTCTTGCTTGTTCACTTGCACCGAGAATCTTTACACCACATTCTGAACAATAATCGGACTCGGTTGATTCGTGACCTTTGAGACATTTATAAGTAGAGATGTCATTTGTCATTTGTCATTTTTCCTTTATTCCAAAATTTGACTACTGACTATTGACTAATTTTGCGGTTTTTGAATGCGGGTAGTTTTAGTAGAACGAGTTTCCAAAGCCATTTCATCTTCTTTGGCAACAGCTTTTTTTAATCGCACTGTTCCTGTGGGTGCGTCTTGTATATCAACTACAGTTTTTAACAGTTTAGCTGTTGCTTCATTACCAGATTCATGGGCAAGTTTCACTGCTTTGCCTAACTTGGCGGTGGCGACTTCAATATTACCTTTGGCACGCGCTTCTAATCCTTCATGAATCGATTGAGCAAGTTCTGCTTGTCCGGTGTAGTGGGCAACTCGTCTGTCGATTTTGGTCGATTTCGCATCATCCGAAGTCCAAGTTGCCAAAATGCGAGCCTCAACAATTTTGGTTTCTACACCGTTGTTTGTGTAAACTAAACTTGCGCGACCTGCTAACATTTCATCACCAACGTTGCCAGGATTAACTTCGATGCAGAAGTGGTAATCGCGGGATTCTTGTTTTCCCCATGCGCCGGTGGGATAATCTACAACTTGAGTCTTGACAATTTTGGCGCGGTGTGTAAAGTCAACAATGTCGGGACTTACTTGTTTGCAGAAAAGTATTTTTGCTCCTTGGGGAGTCCACAAGCGCATAGCGACATCACTGACATCTTTGCTCATGGCTTTCTCTAAAATCCCTCGGAAGTCAACTTCAATCATTTCCGCGTTGGGGATGATGTCAGTTGTACCAAGTAGTTTATTAGCAATTTTCTGGAGTTGGGCAACTCGCCAATCAGTACCTACACCTCGACAATCACATTGAAAGACTCCCTCACAAGCTTGGAGAATTTTATTGAGTTTAGATTCGTCTGAATCGTCGTTCTGTCCATCTGTGAGTAATAACGCTTGACGAACAGCATTAGGCATTTTGTTGAATTGCTCTAAAGCTTGACTCAGCCAAGTTGACATGAGTGTACCACCGGTAGCATAGATCTCTTTGATGGCGGCGATCGCCTGCTGTTTTTTATCAAATGTAGCTTTTGACACGGGACATATCACACTGGCTTTACTAGCACCAGTGACGATAAAGAAGTACGCATCTTCTGGCAGAAGATTTACGACTTTGACCATCGCATCTCTAACTGCGTGAATCTTTTTACCTCCCATTGAGCCGGATGTGTCGCAAATAATACCGAATAAGCTGCCATTGTTGGGGGTTGCGACTACCCCATTGCCCGCTCCGACGGCGACAGTCATGATGGCGTGAACTTCTCTGGCACCTTCGGGTAAAAATTGGTTTTGGAAGACTTCGGCTTTGAATTGGTTAGGCATAGTGTTTGGTTATAAATAAGAAGGATTTAACGAACCGCCAAGAAGTAAGTTTATGGAGTATCGAAATTTACCTCATAAGGAAAGAACAGCGACGGTAATGTTATCGTGTCCGCCACTGTGACGGGCAAATTCAACTAGGGAATGGGAGATGGTGATGGCATTTGTATTTGATGTCTGCTGTATGAGGTTGGCGAGTTGCTGTGGTTGGGGGGCATAGTTCCACAGTCCATCGCTACATAGCAACAAATATCCTGAACTGGGAATGGTGAAATTGATGATAGAGGGGGCAGCATCGTCAATGACATCTGCGCCTAACCAGCGGGTAATTGCGTTTGCTTGGGAAGATTTTCTGGCTTCGGCTTCTGTCATTTCTCCGGCTGCAAGTACTTCACTCAGCCAGGAATCGTCTTTAGTTAATTGTCGGGAATTATTACCAGAAATCCAATAAGCGCGGCTATCACCCAGCCAACCTATGGTAGCGGTGTTCTGTTGGACAACGGCAGCTACAAGAGTGGTTGAGGGCGGTTCTGAGTTGATACTTTTAGTATAAGGAATATTACATAGAGATGAGAGGGCAGCAGCCACGGCTGATTTTATGGCTGATTCTGGATTATCTCCTTGTTTTATGGCGGTGAATAATGCTGTAGAAGCGCTTTCGGTGGCAGTTTGTGCGGCTAAATGAGGATTGCTAGAGCTGGAAATTCCATCACAAACGATAAGGATATGAGTGTTATTATTGACAGTTTGCAGGGCAAGGTAATCTTCGTTGCGGTGGTGTCTGAGTCCGCGATCGCTTATACCGGCTAAATGCGAATCAACAATTATCTCTAGTCGGTCTTGAACCTCTTTGCGAAATCCACAAACTGAGCAGAATCCTTCTTCATCAATCGCTTTTGGCTCGGCACCACATTTTTCACATCCCACTGCTGTTAAGGATGTACCGCATTCTTCGCAAAATTGATCGTTTACGAGTACTGCCGTTCCACAGTTTGGACATTCCATAAGCTTAATTTGCTGCTCCTAAATTCATTTGGCGATTACGAGAAAGCTGATAACGAATTATTCCCTCCTCGGAACCTTGCCCAACATATGTAAAATGGCTTTTTTCCAAAACCCTTTGTGAAGCTTTAAGTTCTGGCAGAGTTTCTGCTATAACTTCCTGAACTTCAGGATGAGTGAATGCCCAAGATACAAGCGCTTTGATGGCTTCTGTACCGTATCCCAAGTTTTGAAACTCTGGTAAAATTGAATAGCCAATTTCGACCATACCATCAGACGTTGGCTTACCTTTAAAACCGCCGCTACCGATGAGAATACATGCATCTGTAACTACATCGTTTAGCACAAAGTACCAAGACCACCATCCTGATTCCTCAGGAGCTTTTTGCAATTTATTTATAACAAACAAAATCGTTTCATCGTCATTAAATTCAGGTGGCCAACTACTGGGTACAAATGCATTCAGCAGCTCAGAAAGCTTAGATTTATCATTCATTTCCGCTTGAGCAATTTCTAAAGTACAAGCAATTAGTTGCAAGCTTTTTGTTGTGACTATAAATTTTTTCATGTTTATTTGTGATATTTATCATTTAAAAAATAGTTCTTGATCGCACGCGATTTGCTTCATCGACTAAGCGAATCTTTTCTTCTTTTTTTACGAGGTGTGCCATGTTACGCAAGGCTTTTTCTAATCCTTTTCTTAAATGCTTTTCCATGAATGGCTGCCCTAAAATATTTAAATCAGAAGCAGCTTTTACCGTCTTCGAGGTAAGCAGATTTAATGCTGTTTCTAAGAGTTGTTTGGTTAATTTATAGCCGTCAATTCCTTCTAAAGTGAGGGCTTCAATTGCGGTGGAAGCAGCTTGTAATTCTTGGGTTCCGGGGGTAGAACGATCGCTATTAATTAAACTACGGGCAATTTCGACAGGCGATCGCGTAAATAAATTTGAGGTTTGCGGTACTCTTTCTAAAGCCGCTACTGCACCGCTACGATCGCCAACAGCACAAAGGCATCGAGCTAATCCAAATGCCGCTGATACATAACTCGGATCGGTACGGGATACCAAGTCATACATTTTAATTGCTAGTTGATAATTGCTAGGGGATACCAAGTCATACATCTTACTTGCTAGCTGATTATTTTCTGCTTGTTCTGCTGCTAGCGCTAACGCTAACTTGGGCGCAAGTTCTCCGGGTAGGTCAAAATAAACTTGGTCGAATGCTGCTTGAGCTTCTTTAGCTTTGCCTTGTCGCATCAGCGATCGCCCACGATACCAAAAAATTCGCCAGTCCCAAGCATCTTTTGCTTCAACTTTTGCTAAAGTCTGCTCTACTTCGTCGTACTCAAAAGCATCAATCAGGCTATTTGCCAATCGCAGTAATGCTTCACAGGAATTGGGACATAGCTTAACTGCGATTTTTAAACTGGCTGCCCGTTTCACCGGATCGGCGATCGCACTCGCATTTACCACTGTATTAAAGCCAGAATCCTCGGAGTCTAACATCGGCACGGGCAATTGCTGATAATCGGCTTTTATCGGTTCAAAGTCATTACCGTTACCCAGCGCTAGCATATCTCCACTAAATACATTACTCACAGATGGACGCGGAATATTCGTGCTAATTGCTACTACTTCCCGCAGCACACCCAGCAGCTGATCTGCCATTTCATCAGCTGATTGAAAGCGATCGTCGGCATTTTCGGCGGTGGCTTTAATTAAAAAACGATAAAGTGATTCTTGCTCGGCAAATAGTGGTTCTTCTTCAAGACTGGGTAACTTGTATAAGTGTTGTTTATTAAAACCTTTAATATCCGTCAGCAGCACTGCCAAAGTTCTACCAACGGTAAATAAATCTGATACAGCCGTTGGACCTTCCCCAGCTTCCGGAGCACTGTAACCAACTGTGCCGTAAATATCACCATCAAGGTCATCAATTCTGCGGACACCGCCTAAGTCAATTAACTTGACATCCCCGCCTTCAATCATGATGTTATCTGGCTTGAAGTCGCAGTAAACTAAACCTAAGGAATGTAAATAAGCAAATGCGCTGAGGATGCGGTGAATGTAAGCGATCGCTTCTGCAACTGGTAGCGGTCCGCGACTTTTACGAATTTCTCTCAACGTTTTGCCGCCGACATATTCCATAATAATGAAACCTTCGTTACCGTGGTTAACGAAGTTGTAAATCCCGACAATATTCGGGTGTTTCACTGCTGCTAAAAATTGTCTTTCAGCGACGGCAACTGCTGCACTTGATGCATCTTCGGTGTTGAGCAATCCTTTCAAAACTACGTAGCGAGATAGAGTTTTATCAAAGCCTAAATAAATCCAACCTAAACCACCGTAAGCGATCGCTCCTTTAACTTCATATTGCCCAATAACTAAATCACCTGGGTTAAGGCTGGGAATAAAAGAATACTTCTGTCCGCACTTGCTACAAAATCCCTTTTCCCGTCGCAGCGAGTTATTACAATTCGCGCAAAAGCGTTTATTTTCCGGCACCATAGGGTTAGGGATAATCGCTTTTTCTGGCTCTGTGGAAGGCAGTTCGGGTACGGATATCAACCCCGCACCCAAGTGCTTGCGAGTACTTCTGGCTGAGGTTGTACTAGTACGTCGCGAACCTTTAGAACGATTGGTTAGTGGGGAAGAACCCGTTCCCGTGGTGACAGATGAAGTTCTCCGGGTAATAGTAGAGACGCGATTAATCGCGTCTCTACTTTGTCTTTGGCTACTCGGTTTAACTTTCAGCGCAGCTAGTCCGCAGACGTTACAATAACCGTCTTCGATGATACCAATGCAGCCATTTTTTGTGCAGCGATCGCCGTCCATTATGACTCTCCTATATTAAATACGAGTAGAGACGCGATTAATCTCTTTTGTACAGACGCGATTAATCGCGTCTCTACTTGCCATTCAAACGTTTTTCATACTGAGAAATTAATTCAGCGGCTTTATTTAAAGGAGTTGGACGACTGTAGAGAAGTTGCTTCGCCTGTAAAGCTAGTTCAGTTAAAATAGGATCTTCGATTAATTGCCGTGCCAGCGCTTTTGCCTGAAGTGCGTCGAGCCTTCCGCGTAACTCTCGACGAGTTTGTAGGGGAGCGTTATTAACTGCATATGCTTGTTGTTCTGATGCTATATACTCTCTAGCCTTGATAGTCCAATTGTCTAAACCAACGATAATTGGATTAACTAAACCTTCAGCCAACTTAGTTTCTAACTTCATAAGCCATTGTCTAAGCGCTTCAATTTGCTCCTCCGGTAAGGGAGGAAGCAATATAGAGTGATCCAAGACTTTATCGTGACATTCCGCAAAAGCTGCGATCGCTTTGAGGTGAATTTCTTTTAATTGCTGTAACAAATTGTGAGCGATCGCCAATTTGTCGCGAATTTGGTTATGTTGTTTGATACGTTGGTCTAAAGTCGCTTTTACCTGAGCTAACATCGGTTGGACATGTTGTTGAAAGACCGCACTCGTTCCTAGAGGGTCTTGTTCTATACTTTGGCGTAACGAAGCGATGCCTTCGGCGAGCTTCGCTAACGCACTCGCAGCTTGAATTAATTCACTTTGGCAATCTTGATTCAGCGATGCGGCTAAATTTTGCATGGAAAAAATTTGCGCTTCTGCATCTGCCAACATCACTTCCATTTGTGCCCAAGCATCGTCAACGGCTAAAACTGCATCCCTAGCCACAGAGAAAGCATTTTGCATCACTTGAAGGAGCTGTGTGGGAGTGATTTTAGTTGTCGTTTCCGCACCAGTCAAAAGTTCTCTTTGTGCTAGCGGTGTTTGCACCATAGGTAACTCAATTGAATCACCTGTAAGCAATTGTATAATCTCAGCAATTTTTTGTATTGACAAAAAACGCGGAAACTGCTGTCGCAGCTTGATTGCTTTATCAACCGTCTGCACCAACAAATCGAAGTATTGAAATAAATCGTTCATCGCTTCCAGTGCTGGAGTTACCCGTGTCTGAGTGATTCCCGTCAACTTTACTGGAGGGAAACCAAAACTACCGCAAAGTCGCTGATAAGTTGGTAATTCTTGAAGTTCGAGGAGATTTTGACCTGCAATATTGACTTTATTTTTCCAATTGGCTATCAGTTGGTCAATTTCAACAGTCACAGCGATCGCTCCTTTAAAAAAGAGGCTGTCCTTACTGTAAGGTGCGTTAGGGTTTGTCTCGTAACGCACCGTAATTTACACATATAGATAATTTAATCGTAGGAACAGAGTAGATACTAAATAAATTCAGTTTCACAACCTTATATTCCAGAAAACAGGTTCTTCTCATTACCTCGTTCTGCTTATCAATACCTGAGAGAGCGCCTTCCGCATTGTAAAATATAATAAGTAAAGAAACTTAATGTTGTAATAGATAGCTTATATATAAAGAAATGCGTTTTCTAGATAAAATTGTTTGGATAACTGGAGCATCATCTGGTATAGGTGAAGCATTAGCTTACCAGTTTGCTAAAGAAGGTGCAAAGCTGGTTATTTCCTCCCGCAGAGAAAAAGAATTACAAAGAGTAAGGGAAAATATAATCAGCGAATGTTTAATTATTCCTCTTGATATTACAGACAATTTATCTTTACAAAATGCCGTAAAGATTGCAATAAAACATTATGGCAAAATTGATGTGCTGGTAAATAATGCAGGTATCAGTCAACGTGCCTTAGGTCTTGATACCAAAGAAATAGTTTCCAGAAAAATTATGGAAGTCAATTATTTCGGCACTATCAATTTGACGAAAAAAGTTATACCGTACATGATAAAAAATGGTAGTGGACAAATCGCAGTAATTACTAGCTTAGTAGGAAAATTTGGCTTTCCGTTACGTTCAGCATATGCAGCATCAAAACACGCATTGCATGGTTTTTTTGAAACATTGCAAATCGAATTAAAAAGAAATCATATTTATATAACTATTATTTGCCCAGGACGAATCAAAACCAATATTTCCCTTAATGCCTTAAATGAAGATGGTAGCGTCTATGGAAAAATGGACGAAGGACAAAATAAAGGAATGAGTGCCGATGATTGCGCCGGCAAAATAGTAACGTGTATTTATAAAAAACAGCGCGAAGTATATATTGGTGGTTTTGATATTTTGATGGTGTATATCAAAAGATATTTTCCATCATTGTTTCATGTGATAGTTAGCAAAATCAAAGCAACTTAAAATTTCTTACCTCAGGTATCTCCACGCTTAGGCAAAACCTACAGCAGGAGTCAGGAGTCTGGAGTCTGGAGTAAAATTGCTCTATATCTGGCTTTTGAGTTGAAAGCTGTACCTCATAAACTTGCCATCTGCTGTAATCTAGTCATTTCAAACAATTGTTGGGCATTCTTTCCTAAAAAAGCATCAAAAAGCTCTTGCTTACCTGGTTCTACTTCTACCATGTAACGCTGGGCAATTTCATAATAAGCGTAAGTCCAAGGGATTTGGATTTCTGCGTTGGTTACATCATCTAATATAGGCATTATTTCCGTAACTGCTTGTGTAGCTGTTTGACGTAGACCGATGGCAATATCCCCCTCAATTTTAGCTTTCATTGGTACGCCTAATTTAGCCAAACCAAGGGCAGTAGTATCTATATCTGGATATTCTGGCGTATTTTGGCGATTAACATATCCTGTAAAATGGTTAACAGCGTAACCATGTAGCAACACCCAAGCACCATACTGTGTTACCTGATTAACTTTTTCTACAATAGAACGTTTGGGAGGTTGCCAAGGACGGGTAAAGATTTTTTGCAGTTGTTTGGTAAGGCTTTTTGCGTCATCGCCAAATGTATTAATAATTGCTGAAGAATTAAGTAAATTTTCGCCTGCTACTGTTTGATGGATAAGTTGAGCGATCGCTTCTGGTAATTCATCTACAATTAACTCGCTAATAAACAACTTGGGCAAGTCTAATTCTTCTTGCTGTGGATGACGATAGTGACGCGCATAAAGAGAACTTTCACTAAAGGTGTACTCCCCCACAGCCTCATAACCTAAAGATAAAGCTAGTTCCCCTAAGTAGTCAATCCCCAAGTTAATCTTACCGTGCGGACTATCCACAGTTGTACGCAAAGAGCGAAAAGCAATGTGATCATTGGCAACAGTCCCACCAGCAGCAGTTATCATTTGCTCATATGTGCGGGCATAACTTACTCTAGCGCTGTATTCCTGCCAAAGCAATTCCCAAAGGTGACGGGTAATTTCAGGTTTCATAAGTCAAGGTTGGAATAATTTTACGCAAAATTGTATTTAGCGTAAAAGCGTAGCGTTTTTAAATGCATCGCTCTGCATTAACATAACATCGCTCTGCATTGGCATAACATCGCTCTGCATTAACATAACATCGCTCTGCATTAACATAACATTGCTCTGCATTGGCATAACATCGCTCTGCATTAACATAACATCGCTCTGCATTGGCATAACATCGCTCTGCATTAACATAACATGGTATTGCCAAACTTAATTTGCGCTCGTATTCTCAGCGTACCTTTGCGCTTACCTCTGCGCTACGAGTGCGTTTAAATTTCAACCCTCAATTCACCACGATTTTACGCAAAGCTGTATAGTGTTTGCATTTTAGTGCGAGACTTCAACCATCTCAACTAACACATCAGAGATAATATCTAAAGCTATTTTAATTTGTTCGCTGTCAATAACTAAAGGCGGACAAAATCTAATCGCAGCTTTACCGCAACCAAGTAATAATAAACCACGTAAAAAGGCTTCTTGGAGAATGCGATCGCGTAACTTACAATCAAAATTGCCCTTTTCATCTAATAAATCCACCGCTACCATCAAACCTTTACCGCGTGGTAGGGACATTCTAGAAAATCTTTCATGCAACCGAGTAAGACCAGCTTGCAATAATTCTCCCATTTTTGAAGCATTTTCCATCAAACCGTTTTCCAGCAGTTGCAAAGTGACAATTCCCGCAGCACAAGCAACCGGATTGCCTCCAAATGTAGTAGCGTGAGAACCAGGTTGCCAAGTCATGATTTCTGGACGAGAGAGAATTGCGCCCAAAGGCAAACCGCTAGCGATACCTTTCGCTGTAGTTATGATATCCGGCATTACATCCCAATGTTCAATGGCAAACATCCGACCGGTGCGCCCCATTCCCGATTGCACTTCATCAACTATCATCAGAATGCCGTGTTTATCGCATATATCGCGAATTCTCTGCAAAAATCCATCTTCAGGTACAATGTAACCGCCTTCACCTTGAATCGCTTCAACTACTATTGACGCCACCTCGTTTGGTGGTAATATAGTTAAAAATAATTCTTTCTCTAAATAATCCACACTGGCGTGAGTACCGTAAGGAATGTGTGTCACCCCCGGAAGCAAAGCGCCAAAATTTGCTCTTTGCACAGTTTTAGAAGCAGTTAAAGACATCGCTCCATAGGTGCGTCCGTGAAACGCTCCCAAAAATGCCACGATTGAGGAACGTTTAGTGTAATATCGAGCTAGTTTGATTGCTCCTTCGTTTGATTCTGCTCCAGAGTTGCTAAAAAACACCTTTGCACCGTTCGGAAAAGGAGCGTGGCAAGCTAACTTCTCTGCTAATTCTACCATCGGTTCATAGTAGAAATCAGTTCCTGACATATGCAGCAAACGAGCAGCTTGTGCTTGAATTGCGGCAACAACTTCGGGGTGAGCGTGTCCGGTAGCGGTGACAGCAATTCCCGCAGTCATATCTAAGAAGATATTACCGTCAACATCTTCGAGCATACAACCTTCACCGCGAGCGACAACTAACGGATAGTCGCGTGTGTAAGAAGGAGAAGTTACAGCGCGATCGCGTTTTACAATAGCCTCAGCGCGAGGTCCTGGTAAAGATGTTATCAAACGGGGCGCACGCGGTAAACCTAAATTAACCGGGATACTTAACATTATTTGTGTAGATTTTTTTTAGATTACCTACGATTAAACGCTGAGGCGAAATTTTTTATTGTAGCGATTTATTCTATTTTGCCGATGTTGCTTGTGTATGTAGTGAGATTTGGTAGTAAACAAGTGCCATGCATTTTCTATGCTTGATATCAACAGGACTTGCTACAGCATTTAATTAATACGAGCGCAAATTAAATTTTGCTATACCTTACAATGCAATATGAAATATCTATATCTAATAACTTAAATCCTGACTTTTGATAAATTCTCGAATGTGTCCAGCAACAATACCAGCGCAAGATTCTGGTAAGTTGCTTTTACCGTGGGCAATTATTTTTAACTCAGATAAAGGAGCTTGACTGTAAACTTTACTCATGGCTAAACTGTGCGGTGTATCTTCTCCACCTTGCAAAATCAAAACTGGCATTTCTAAACTATATAATCGCTCGTGTAATAATTCGGCATTAATTTCGGGCTGCTGACGTTGAAATAATATTTTGCAAGCAGTGGGATATTTCATCAGTGTCTGATAAAGCTGCCAATCTTGCTCATTCTCTTGATCCCAGCCGAACATTTTAGTTATCGGGCGAAGTAGTCGCAATAATTTCCAAATAAAAGGCGATCGCTTTACTAATTGGCGCATTTTATGCAAACGCTTTTCTTGTCCTTGTATTTCCACACCCTCTGGTGCTAACAATACTAAACCAGCAACTTGCTGCGAATATTTTAAAGCATAGCTAGCAGCAATCCAGCCTCCGAGAGAATGTCCGACTAAATAAACTTTTTCTAACTTTAAAGTATCGATAAATTCAGCTAGAGATTCTAAGAGCAAATCAACTGAGTAGTGAACATTAGGATAATCTGACTCACCGAAACCAAATAAATCTAGCGCAAAACAATGGTAATGTGAAAGCAATTCCATCACCGATAACCATTCACAACTATCATTCCAAGCACCATGTAAGAAAATTACATAAGGTCCTTCACCAATTTCACGCCAGAATAACAACCCTTGAGAGAGTTTTCTTCTGGAGTTACGAAATAGATTATTCATTTTAATTTAGTACTTAGTGGATAGTAGATAGTGGTTAGTAGTTAGTCGTTAGTAAATAGTCGAATAATAACCAAGAACTAACAACTAACAACCAACAACCAACAAATGACAATTATACTTTTACGCTAATGTTGTCAAGCCCTGCAAGTAATCTTGCAACTGTCGGCTATGATCGTGGGACATTTCCTCTGGTGGTAGAGAGTTGAGAGAAAACGCCTGGATTTCCATTGCTTCCAAGGTATCTTGAATCTTCATAATTCCCTGTACTTCTGCTTCAACGACAATACAAATCGAATGGATTCTGGGATCGCGATCTGGTGCGGAGTAGACTCCTACCAAACGCCGAATTTTCACCAATTTAAGTCCAGTTTCTTCCATCAACTCGCGCTCGACTGTATTGGGAATATCTTCTCCCCAGTCCACCATACCTCCAGGCAGTGCCCAGCGACCATTGTCACGTCGCCGGATTAGTACAATTTTACCATCTGGTAAAATGGGGATGATACTGGTGCCAGTGATGGGATGACGGAAGAGGATACCCAGTACGGCTTGTCCAAAGCGCCATAAGCTACGTGTGGACTGGACAGTTGCAGCAAAAAAAGCAAAAACGTTCAATCTTCCAATGTCTGTGTTGTACTGTAGAACTCGCCACCACTAACATCCGTCCAACTACGAAAATGTTCAATTTTGTGTTATGTCTAGATGTTTGTGGTTTAAGGTTTTATTCTAACGATTACTGCATAACATAATCAATTTTAGCATTTGCTGAAACTAAAACCACGTATATACATATCATTATGAGCTAATAATTTTTTAGTTTTTAGCTAAGGGAGATGCAAAATATAAAATCTCAACAGCCATAACCGATTAGCCACAGTACCCAACCAATGGCTATACACGGCTAGATATTTTATTACTTCTAAGTGCCTAAGATCACCTTGTTGAAAGCGGCAATAAATACTTGCTGAAAAATGTAAATTAGTCAAACTTACACTTTAAATAACTTTTTGAAATTCAATTAATCTTTTGAATTATTGAATTTTTTTTTATAGAATATAGTTTATTAGAAAATTGACTTATATTGAAAGAATTTGGCTTTAAATTTTCTATTTATATTACATCAATCCTGAGTAAAAAAGTTAAGAATATTAACTTATTCTTAATTAACAAAAAAATATTCTGAATTTACATTGACATAAAAAACGTCAATGCGGTAGACTAGAACACTGTTTAATGTGTATTGAGTGCTGAAGTAGACTAAGACTATATCAATAACATTGGTCGTTGATATTGCCTAAGTTATTTCTGACTTCAGCTAGTTTGTTGTTTATTAATGAGGTGAACATGGCCAAGCGCCGCAACCCCAAAAAAGAGAAGGCGCTACGGAACCAGGCATATGCCCGAAAGTTTCGTAAACGAACTACTACAGGACGAATGCAGAGAAGATTCCAACAAAGACCGCCGAAGAGTGAAGAGGATGAAGGAGCAGCAACAATCGATGCTGCTGAATAAAGAATGTTGCTCAACAGCAACCATTTGAGCTTCTCTTTTAGCTTAGATTCCATAATGATCCTATCTTTAGCCGATAGCTAAGGGTAGAGATAAATAGGTAATAGGATAATTACACATACCGCTTTGGTACGGCATAGCGTGGGTTTAAGTCCTTAAAAGCCAAGGACGTTATGTAGTTTCAGGTAAGTTTCCGTAAATTGAAAGGGCGTATATTATTTATGCGCCCTTATTTATTATTTAACAGTTATTTGAGCGCGGGCGGCTTTCAGCGCTTTACTTACTTGTTCAAAGCCTGTACCACCGTAGCTGTTGCGGGCTGCGACGACTTGACGGGGGGCGATCGCTTCATAAATATCTGCTGCAAACGCTGGATGCAATTGCTGCCATTCTTCTAAACTCAAATCTTTTAAAAGTTTACCTACGGCAATACTGGTTTTCACGACTTTACCCACGAGATTGTAAGCTTCTCGGAAAGTAACACCCCGCGCAGCCAGATAATCTGCTACATCGGTAGCATTTGAAAAGTCCTCGCTTACAGCTTCTGCCAAGCGCTGAGTGCGAAACTCTAAACCTTCGCGCAGCAAAATTGTCATTGCTTCTAAACAAGCTTTGACTGTTTTGACACTATCAAATAAACCTTCTTTATCTTCTTGTAAGTCTTTGTTATATGCCAAGGGTAGCCCCTTCATCATCACCAACATTGCTTGCAGATGACCAAATACGCGCCCTGTTTTCCCCCGTACCAATTCTGGCACATCAGGATTTTTCTTTTGGGGCATAATGCTGGAACCAGTGGCACAGCTATCTTTCAGCGTGACAAAGCGGAATTCTTCTGATGACCAAAGAATTACCTCTTCCGAAAGGCGGCTGAGGTGAACCATAATTAAGCTAGCAGCACAAAGAAATTCGATTGCAAAATCGCGATCGCTTACTCCATCCAAGCTGTTAGCATAAATATTCTCAAATTGCAATAGCTCGGCGGTGTAATGGCGGTCAATGGGGAAAGTAGTTCCCGCCAAAGCACCACACCCTAAAGGCGAAATATTTACCCGTCGAAAAACATCTCCCAAGCGTTCCCAGTCGCGCTGCGCCATGTGAAAGTATGCTAAGAGGTGATGAGCCAAACTTAGAGGCTGGGCGCGTTGCAGGTGCGTGTAACCTGGTATCAGGGTTTCAATATGCTTGTCGCTTATATCTAATAAGACACTTTGAAATTCTCGTATTTTGCTGCGGATGTCTTCAATTTGGTCGCGCAGATAAAGTCTAGTATCAGTACCAACTTGGTCATTACGCGATCGCGCTGTGTGCAGTTTTTTCCCGGCATCCCCGACAATTTCCGTCAATCGCTTTTCCACGGCAAAATGTACGTCTTCCGCGTCGATACCTGGGTGAAATTTGCCGGCGCGATATTCCTGGCGAATTTGTTCTAAACCTGAAACTAGAAGACTTCCTTCTTCTGGGGAAATGATGTTAGTGTGAGCCAGCATTTTCGCATGAGCTTGAGAGCCAGTGATATCGTATTCGATTAATTCAATGTCAAAACCTATACTCGCATTAAAACGAGCGATCGCCGGATGTAACGCTGATTCAAATCGCTGACTCCAAGTTGATTCTTTATTCATATGGATGAGGGGGGATGTGGAGAGGGAGGGGAATAGGGAGAGGGGAGCCAGCGCTGTGCGGAGGTGTCCTCCGTTGAGGCGTCTGGCATGGAGAGGGGGGGATAGGGAGAAAGAAGAATTATTCTTCTTGTCTCCTTGTCTCCTTGTCCCCCACTCCCTACTCCGTACTCCCCACAAATTTTAACCGTAGCTAGTTAGATTTCGGATTATATAGCCAATGACTAACCCAATCAACAGTGCCCACACTTGACCTGTTTGGATAAAGTGGTTAAAACCTGTTTGCATCTGACCGATAATATTAGGATCTCTGACGTTTTGAGCTAGCACCGTTGAATATACAGGTAAATGCCATACTAACTGATACATAGATTCTAAAGCGTTGTTCATGCTGATTAATCAATGGTTCTTCGCTGCATTGTCGGTTGCCAGTGCTTTGTTTTTGACACTGACCATTGACCACATACTGTTATGTGGATGACTTTAATGTCATAACCTCAAGATGCAGGTGATGTCCACTGACAAGGTGTTATACTTTCTGCCAAGTATTTCTGTCTCGTTATAAGGCTCTGCCTTGTAATGTAATTATGGAGGCTCTGCCTCCTGTAAAATTTGGAGGCAGAGCCTCCCGTAGACCATTCGCAGTCGTAGACTGGCAACGAGTTGGAGGAGTTGGTGCAAAATATCCGTTTTACAAATCGACCGGATGCTGCCCATAATAAGGTAAAGCCTGTGACCAATCGGGACGCTTGCCTTGTTGGAAATCTAAATATGCAAGTTCCAACACATCGGTTACTGTAGCTGCTAACCCAGATTTTGCTTCGATTAGTTGATAAGTTGTATTTGAGTTAGCTAACTTTTGTTGCCATGCTTCTGGTGTGAATACGGTATCAGGCAACAAAGATATTAAACCAGAAGCATCAGGGGAATGTTGATAAATAGCTGCAAAAACTTGAGATCTTTGTGCTGGCATTTGGACTGCAATAAGAGTGCCGTTTTTATTTCCTTGGGAGTAGGCGATCGCTGCTAATGTGGAAATAGCAAACACAGGAATATTTAATTGTTGTCCTAATGTTCTAGCAGTCACAACCCCGATACGAGTACCTGTAAAACCACCTGGTCCCTTGGCTACGGCAATAAACGCCAAATCTGCCCAAGTTTGCGGTTTAATAAAATTAATTAAGTATTCATGCAACAGGCTGGATACATTGCGCTCTAAATTCCAAACGTCAGAACGTGTATCTCCAGCAAAGTTACTTATTGCCAAACCCAATTCGGGTGTGGTGGTATGTAGCGATAAGCCGTATTTTGTTGGTTCGATTTCTAATTCAGTTGTCAAAGTTAAATTAAATATCAGTTTTTCTATAAATAACTTGATTTATTAAACCATACATAATTCGTAGTGATGCAATTAATTGCGTCATGAAAACGCAATCAATTGCGTTACTACAGATTATCAAGTTGGCACCAATTCACCTGGACGCAACTTAGACCACTTACCCGTTTCTTTCTTAAAGCTGAGACAACCGACAACATCCCATTCCATTTCAATGTAATCTTCTTTAGGACGGATGTTAACGTTGATAGAGGGTTCATTCGGTTCAAAATCTGGGGTTTCCGTCAAGTGAGGCTGTTCGTGCTGCGTTTCTACTGCGTTGTAGGTGATGCAGCGGTCTACATAGTGGCAGTTGACACAAATACACATAATAGAACCACGATACAGGGAGCTTTATTGTTAATCTAGCTTAAGCCAAAGTGTAATTCATTAGCTTCTGGATTGATTTTTATTACAATGTTGGCTGAAAACCCCGAAGTTGAAACCTAAAAACTTTTTGGTTTTTTAGGTTTCAATGCCTTTTAAGTCGGGACGGGAAAGCAGCGAGGGGATTTACCCCCCGCTTGACTTAGTGCTATACTATTTTTTACAGGCAAAGGTAATCAACCTGTCTAAAAACCTAGTAACCTAACGGTTAACGCTGAACCTTGGCAATTGAAGATATGGGGTTCTATTCCATAGTTCTAGTTCCTACCCAGGAATAGGTAAAATCTTCATGGGAGCTAGACGAACAGCTTTTAAACTCAAACAAATTTTGGAGTCATCCAACTAGGGTAGGGCATACCCAAAGTTAACGCTTGGGGAGAGAACCACCTCTGGGTTAGATATCGCAAGGGATCTAACCTAAGTGGACTCATTGAACCAAGAATCTCCGTGTATGATCGACCGGAGAGTGTCAAAATGCATGGTTCAAATTCTTCTAACCTATCTTTAGATTATCCTTTTAGCGTGGAATTGTTGCCAAAAACAGCTTACATGGTAGGCGGTGCTGTGCGCGATGCCTTATTATGTAGAGACGCGAAATTTCGCGTCTCTACTCGCGAGTATTTGGATCTAGATTTTGTTCTACCATGTGATGCGGTCAAGGTGGCGCGAAAAATAGCGAATCATTACAAAGCTGGTTTTGTATTACTCGATCCGCAAAGACAAATTGCGCGTGTGGTGTTTCCCCAAGCTACGGTTGATTTTGCCCAACAGTCAGGGGAATCTGTAGAAACTGACTTGCATAGAAGGGATTTTACAGTAAATGCGATCGCCTACAATCCCCACACGCAAGAAATCATCGATCCTCTGCAAGGTCGTGCTGACTTAGAACGGCGCCTTTTGAGGATGATATCACCCGCCAATCTGCAAGACGATCCTTTGCGCTTAATGCGAGCTTATCGCCAAGCGGCGCAACTTAATTTTAGTATTGAGACAGATACCCAGATAGCAATTCGCTCTCTAGCTTCACATATCACTCAAGTTGCCGCAGAACGAGTTCGGGTAGAAATCAATTATTTGCTTTTGAGTTCTCAGGGAACCCCTTGGATAACTCGCGCTTGGGAAGCTGGTTTACTTGCACCTTTTTTCAAGTTCGCCACATCAGAAAGTTTTGCTAAACTGGCAGCAGTTGACGATTCAGCAGTGAAATTAGCAGAGAATTGGCCGCAACTAGGGGTAAAACTGCAAGAATATGTGCGGGATACAGTTAAAACTACTTGGTTGAGTATTGCCAAACTTGCTTGTCTGGTCAACCCAGATCCAGAAGTTGCAGAAATTGAGTTACAAAAACTAACTTATAGTCGTGCGGAAATTAAAGGTGTAACCACTGCGCTAAGGCTGTTGCCGCAACTAAAATCACCTAATATGTCTTTGCGAGAACAGTATTTTTTCTTTCATGAAGCCGATTTTGTATTCCCGGCTACAGTACTTTTAGCTATGGTACATGATATCTTAGTAGAGCTGATCGCACCCTTGATCGACCGCTACGTTAACCCTGACGATCTGGTTTCTCATCCCACACCCTTATTAAGTGGGAAGGAACTAATTATAGCATTGCAAATTCCAGCTTCGCCACTATTAGGCAAACTATTGGCGGAAATCGCTGTCGGGCAAGTTGAAGGGAAAATTTCGACACCAGCAGAAGCGATCGCTTTTGCACGTCACTTACTTGAGGGTTAGAGTTGTTGAGCTTGCCGATTCGATATTAAGATTAGTTCGATTGCTTCGTGCAAACTTTCCCTTGCTTCTTCCAAAGTTTTCTCTTGGACATTAGCACCAGGTAACTCTTGGATGTAGCCAATATACCAATCATCTACCTTTTCAAATACCGCAGTAAAAGAGTTTTCCATTTCCAGATACCTCACAAAAAAAGTTTATATTTAACCTTCACGCTACTTGACTTTTAGCTGGATGCAGTTTTGTGGGAGGTGAGATAAGCGATCGCTTTTGACTTTCGATTAGATTAGCTTTATCCACCAGCCTATTGACAATTTTCTCGGCATAAGCATAAAGCTCACTGTCATGCTTAAAATTAGTAAGTAGAAAAAATATGTGCCACTCATCCCGGCTAATTGCTAAATATTCACCTGGTTGATAATTATCTACCCCTGCTAATATCTTTCGCGATTCATTCGACGGTAACTTAATTTGCAGATAGCGTTGCCGAGCAGAGTTAAAACAAACTTTAACTTGGAATATATGACCACTACTATTTTTTATAGATGCCTCACTGATATATTCTTTACCATCATTCTGCATTTCGTTCCATAACTGATAGACATATTTACCAGCTTCGTAAAATGCTACAAACTGGGAGAGATTCATGTTTTTATCCTTTTGTTATAAATTTTTTAATATTAGTATTTCAACACTTATTGCTGTTATAACGATATAGTTATTAAAATGTTAATTGTTGCAATTACTGAAAAAGCCTGATTTTAGCGATTGTTAATTATTAGCATGACTTAATACAATAAATATGCGAGGAAATTAAAGCTGTGCGATCGCATACAAAATTATAAAAGTTTACAATTTATTCAGCGTGTAATTGATAATTTGGTAGTACAAGCGTTCCCGCTTCTCCTGTCGGAGACGCTACGCGAACGGGTTGTCGTAGGCATCGCTTCTGCACATTAACTTCTCGATAGTTAGTATATATTTTATAAAGGAAGGTAACGTATTTGCCCTTCCCATTCGTCATCAAGACTGCATTCTGCTAACAATAAAATATCTTCAATAGCAGTACCAATTGGCACGTCTAAACTAACCTCAAACACTCCAGACATAGACAGCCCTGCTTCGACTCGCTCGTAAGCATATTGTGTAATCGTCGCGACATCATGAGTAAGCAGCACTCGCTTTTCTTGCGCTGCCCATTTCAGTACTGTTGGATCATCTGCCCCAGATAGTCCCACGTCTTGAATTCGGATAATATCTAATTCTGGCTGCCGACGCAACAAGCCCCGCACAATGTTGTTGTTAAAATTTTCATCGGCAACAAATCGTAACATAATTTTTTATGAAGTGCGACGTATTATTATACGCTGACGCACACCTTGAGGATCAAACTTAGCCTCATTTAATTTACGAATTTCACTAGCGCGTTGTTGCCGTTGCTGCAAGTAAGCCTCAACATCCTGCTGATGCCGTAAATAGTAGCTTATCACAGCATAAACATCAGCTAGCTGCAAAGATGAATATTGAAACACGATTTCCTCGGCAGTTGACCCTTGCTTGAAGGCAGCTACAACTGTATCTAGTGTTACCCGTGTTGCACCTACTCGTACTACACCATCAGGGTTAAGTTGTAAGGGAAGGGGTTCGGTTATCAGAGAAAGGGTCATCACGTTTACTTTCAGTCTTTGATTTTAAGAATAAAGCTATATTAGCTTCTGCATCCCAGCCACAACAATTTCTCCAAGATTATCAGATAAAGTTAGCAATGGCTTTTGCAGTCCCCATTGGTGAACTTTAGTTGCAGAAAGAGCACCGTGAGCAGTTGCATTTCGCAGTGCTTTAGCAAGTCTTGCTGCATCGACCCATGTAGAAATAGAGTTAGATTGAACTATCCAATCTTCAATTATCTTGCAATCTCCATTTTCCAGACCAAGAAAATTAGCAAGCGCACTTTTTTTACTCAAGGAAGGTTTTTCCAACCATTTCTCAAGTTTCACCCGTGTTGAATCTGGTGGAGTTAATGAATTGTAGTTTGGTAAAGTGCATTTATCCGTAAAAATTTGAATTGTTTCTGGGTTCAGACTTCTTGTGGCAGACTTTAGTAAAGTTTTTGTAATCGTCTCAAACCCACCATAAGCCATCACAAGTCGCCATTGTAAACCACGAGCTTTATGTGTATTGTTAAGGTTATCAATTGAGTTATGACCAACAGCAGGTTCGTGCCATTCTAAACCAGATTTAATCAGATAATACCCTTTTGATAGAGATTGAATAACGTTATCGATATGATCTGAATCATCTGAATGATTTTTGTTGAAATGCAAAAGCTTCTGGTGTATATTTTGGCATTTAGCTGCATCGGATTTCCAAGAATCGTATTCTCCGAAAACTTGCCATATGTTGCGTGAGACATCCTCAAGACGCATAATAAGTTCTGTCATGTTTATAATTCCGAATGAGAAGTGGCAAATTACTAAGTAATTTTGCTGATTTATGTGAAGCATAACTTACATTACGTCAGCACATAACAGTATCATCTCGGTAATCTACTCATCCGGACAAAACTCAATAATTTTTTGTTTTACCTTTGATAACCTGAGTTCGGGATAAGGAAAGGGGCAGGTATTACTCCCTTCCCGGCAGAAGATTACCTAAAAAAGAGGAAAATATACTACGCTGGTAGTACAGAGGTGATATATAGGTAAATCTATGCGAAAC